>OFFU01000727.1_pt1 | contig 30592 bp, 27 predicted proteins | sample 1521451 | NCBI WGS metagenome assembly OFFU01 (sample SAMEA3504106, study PRJEB24116) | mouse gut metagenome | biome: mouse gut; feature: mouse-associated habitat; material: faeces | place: Denmark | collected 2011 | reverse complement strand
ACATAGCCGCGGGCGCGTAGTCTTTTATTAAATTTTACTTAACCGCTTTCTTTTTGTTTTTATTTTCGTCCGCGTTCTTCTTTGAATCGGAAGAAGTGGAGGATGGCATAATAATTTGCATTATCTTTATCAGCGAGGAGGATATGGGGAAAGCCGCCTCGATTGCAACTACTACAATAAGTATCTTAGGATATGTCCAGTTAAGTGTATTCCAATTTTCGCACAGCATCTTGGCGGTGAACGGTACAGACATAGCCACAATGCACAGCGCCGTCATAAGTACGAACAGTACAAGTCTGTACCCGTTAAACGGTTGGCAAACCCTGTATAGCATAACAAGTCCCGAGAAAACGAGCGCCATCATACACATCGCCGTCTGGAAGCCGCTGAACTCGCTTCCTCCCAATGTGCAGGTAAGATACATTGCCATAACGCATAAAATCATTACCACCGCGCCCGAAATACTTCGGCTCATAACGTGGGTTATGAATTTGCCTTCCACCCTCGAATTGTTGGGTTGTAGCGAGAGGAAGAATGAGGGTGCGCCTATTACGAACAATTCCAACAGCAACATATTGCTGGGCACAAACAGATACGCCTGGCGAAGAATAATGAATATCGTTGCCAAAACGGCTGTAAACAGCGTTTTCATAAGGTACAGCGAAGCCGAGTTTTTAATGTTGTTAATAACTCTTCGACCTTCCGCAACGACCTTGGGCATATTGCCGAAGTTGTTGTCCATCAACACAAGGTGGCTTACGTTTCTCGCTGCCTCGCTTCCAGATGCAACGGATATTGCGCAGTCGGCTTCCTTCAACGCAAGTATGTCGTTTACGCCGTCGCCCGTCATTGCAACCGTGTTGCCCTCGGTTTTAATCGCCCTTACAAGCACGGCTTTCTGTTCGGGCGTAACTCTGCCGAAAACGGTGTACTTGTTGGCTACGTTTTCAACTTCCTTTTCGTTTAAGCCTTCAAGCGAAATAAACTTGTCTGCGTGGTCTATGCCCGCGCGCTTGGCAACTTCGGAAACGGTTATGGGGTTATCGCCGGATATAACTTTAACCTGAACGTCGTTTTCCTTAAACCATTTAATTGTTTCAATAGCGTCCTCGCGGATGTTGTCGGCAATCGAAATTATAGCCAGCGGTTTTACTATTGCGGGCAGTTTGTCGCCGATAATGGGCGAGGAGGAGTGGGCGAGCACTATAACGCGCAAACCCATCTGCGCATACTGTTTTACTATTCTTTCAACCTTGGTGGGCAGGGGCTTTAACACAAACTCGGGCGCGCCCATAACAAACGTTCCCACGTCGGCAAAGGATACCGCCGAAAGCTTGCGCTTTGAAGAGAAGGGTATTTTTGCCGTGGGCGAAAGCGCGTCGCTGTGCCCGAAGTGATTATACAGCGCAATCGAAGTCTGATTATTGTCGTCCAGCGCGGCAAGCATACTGCCCATTATATCGTTCAGCGAGTATTCGCCTACGGTGTTGAGTATTACCGCGTCGTTTACTTTCATACGCCCGTCGGTAATCGTTCCCGTCTTGTCAAGGCACAGTACGTTTACCCTCGCCAGCATTTCCAGCGAGTACAGGTCGCGCACAAGCGTGTTGTTTTTCGTAAGCCGCAAAACGCCTACGGCAAGCGCAACGGAGGTCAAAAGCAACATACCCGAAGGTATCATACCTATAACTACCGAACAGGTCTTTGCCAGCGCAAGGCTGTCCCTTTCGGAGAGGAGCCAGGCGGATACGGTAACGCCTTCAACCGAGTTTGCCGCCCTCGTTACAAGGAAAACGCCGATTGCTATGGGGAAGATAACTATGGAAACAACCTTAATTATCGCCTGCATAGAGTTTATAAGCTCGGAGTTGGGGCGTTTGTATTTCTTTGCCTTTGCGGTAAGCTTTTCAAGGAAAGTTTCTTTACCTACCTTGTCAACGCGGCATTTGCCGTTTCCGCTGGCAATAAAGCTACCCGCATACAGTACGTCGCCAATCTTCTTTTTAACCGATACCGATTCGCCCGTCAAAAGGCTCTCGTTTACTTCAACGTTACCGTCCGCAAGTATACAGTCGGCTGGCACTTGATTGCCCAGCTCCATAATTATAATGTCGTCGAGTACAACCTCGCTTGTGGGAATTTCTATAACTTCGCCGTCGCGTAGCACCTTTGTCGAAGAGGAAGCCATAATAGCCAACTTATCTATGGCAAGCTTAGAGCGTATTTCCTGAAAAATACCGATGCCAACGTTCGCCGCGGTAATAACTATTACAAGGTAGTTGGTTATGCCCTGCATACCCGCAAGCAAAAGCGCGATAAACGCGATAAGGCACAGCAGGTTGAAAAACGTGCAGATGTTGCCAATGAATATGCTTGCGTACGACTTGGAGTATTTCTTGTTGGTGTCGTTAAACAAAAACTGTTTAAACCGCGTTTCAACCTGTTCGGGCGAAAGACCGTTGTTTAACTCGGGGGTAAATCTGTCTACTTTTGTGTTTATCGTCATCTTGGGATGGCGCTTGAAGTATTTTAAAATTTTACCCTTGTCAAAGCTCTCTTCCTTGGTTTTTTCCTCGCCGCTCTTTTCAATTTCCGCGCCGTCGTCCTCGGCTGGCTGTTCGGCTTCGTCCTCCAACGCCTGAACGGAAGCAACCGCAACTTCTTCCTCGGCGGAAGAGGCGGCGGGCTGTTCTTCGGCTTGTTTTTCTTCTTCGGCGGTCGTTTCACTGTCAACAGTCGGTGTTTTGGGTTTTGCAGTGCGGGTACGCGCAACTTTCCGCTCGGTTTTAGGGCGCGCGGACTTTTCTTCCTGCGCGCTTTGACCGTCGGCGTCCGCAGAAATCTCTTCGGGCGCGTCTGAACTGCTGTTGACTTCCGCGCTTTCAGCTGTCTTTCCCTCGGGGGGAGGGGCGGACTGCGTATTATCGGACTGCGTTTCCACGGAAGAAAGCGGCAAGCTCTCTTCTTCGGCGGCATCCTGCGGCGCGGCGGCTTTTTTTCCTCTATAAATAATTTTGCTCATATATATCCTTTGCGCTCTGTTAAAACGTCAAAAATATTACTACTTGATAATTATATCACTATACGCTCTTTTTTTCAACAGAAAAAAGCTTAATTTAATTGCTTTTGAGTATTTTTTGCCGTATAATATTTCCATAATTTACAATATATTAGCGGAGAAGGCTAAAAATGATTGATATTAACCTTATAAGGACTAATCCCCAATTAGTAAAAGAAAATATAAAGAAAAAGTTTCAGGATGCCAAGCTTCCGCTTGTTGACGAAGTGCTTGCACTCGACGAAAAAAAGCGCGCTTTACAGCGCGAGGGCGACGACAGGCGAGCAAAACGCAACGAGTACGCAAAAAAAATCGGAGCGCTGATGCGCGAGGGTAAGAAAGAAGAGGCGGAAGAGGTTAAAAAGCTCTCCAAAGAAAACAACGAAGTCGTGGCGCAAATCGAGGCGGAAACGGCGGAGATTGACGAAAAACTTAAAAAGGATATGCTCGCCATTCCCAACATAATTGCCGACGACGTGCCCATCGGAAAGGACGACAGCTGCAACGTGGAGTGGAACACCTATCTCGAAGCTAAGGAAAAGCCCTTCGACGTGCCCTATCATCAGGACATATTGGAGAGCTTGGACGGAATAGATTTGGACAGCGCCCGCCGCACGTCCGGCAACGGCTTTTACTATCTTACGGGCGACGTGGCTCGCCTGCATTCTGCGGTGCTTTCCTATGCCCGCGACTTTATGATTGACAAGGGCTTTACGTACTGTATACCCCCGTATATGATTAGAAGCGACGTCGTTTCGGGCGTTATGAGCTTTGAAGAGATGGACGGTATGATGTACAAGATAGAGGGCGAAGATTTGTACCTTATAGGTACTTCCGAACACTCTATGATAGGTCGGTTTATGAATACCGTAACCGACGGCGCAAAGCTTCCTTTAACGCTCACGTCGTATTCGCCCTGCTTCCGCAAGGAAAAGGGCGCGCACGGCATAGAGGAGAGGGGCATATACCGCATACACCAATTCGAAAAGCAGGAAATGATAGTTGTCTGCAAGCCAGAAGAGAGCGACTATTGGTACGAAAAACTGTGGTCTTACACGGTTGAGCTGTTTGTATCTATGCAAATTCCCGTGCGCACGCTTGTGTGCTGTTCGGGCGACCTCGCCGACTTGAAATACAGGAGTTTGGACGTGGAGGCTTGGAGCCCCCGCCAGAAAAAGTATTTCGAAGTTGGCAGTTGCTCTAACCTGACGGACGCGCAGGCTCGCAGGCTCGGCATAAGGTACAAGGACGCTGACACGGGCAGAAACCGCTTTGCGCACACTCTGAACAATACGGTAGTAGCTCCTCCCAGAATGCTGATTGCCTTCCTTGAAAATCATTTGCAGGCGGACGGAAGAGTATTTATACCCGAAGTCTTGCGCAAATATATGGGCGGTAAGGAATATATCGAACCAAAAAAGAAATAAAGTAGGTTTTGTGCGGCGCAGTTGTAATTGCGCCGCAATAATTTTTTACAGTGCAATGGCGTCGCTTGCCAACCGCGAGCCCGTTTGTTATAATTATAAGGTATGAATTTATTATTTTTCGATATAGAGTGCGCAAGCGTATACAAGACGACGGCTAAAATATGCGCCTTCGGCTATGTGCTTTGCGACGAAAATTTCAATATAATAAAAAAGGAAGATATTTTAATCAACCCCAAAGGTAAATTTCATCTTACCGACGGCAGGGGCGAGCACGGTCTTGTGCTTCCTTACGAGTATACCGAGTTTAAAAAGTACCCCGTTTTTCCGCAGGTTTATCAGACTATACGCGACCTTTTGGAGGATAAAAACAATTTAGTTTACGGGCACGCGACTCTTAACGACGTAAATTATCTCGACTTGGAAACAAGGCGTTTCAAACTGCCGCCCTTCGATTTTGCTTTTTCGGACAGTCAGCTGATATATATGACTTCGATAAACGATTTTTCCCGTCAGGTGGGCTTGGAATACATAACCAAAAAATTGGAAGTGGAGTTTACCCCGCACCGCGCGGCGGACGACGCATACGCCACAATGCGCGTTATGCAGGCTATGTGCGCAAAGTACGGCTGTAACTGCGCGGAACTCGAAAAGAAACTGGGAATAAGAAAGGGTACGAGTAAAAACCATAAAATTACCCGTCCTTCGGCGCGCGCTTACGGCGAGTATAAGGATAAATGCAGGCGGGAGAAAGCCGAGCGCGCCAAGCGCAGAAGCAAGTTTTACGGCAGGGGAAATTGCCGCCATAAAGCCGTGTCGGATAAGTTTAAGGGCAAGGTGTTTACCTTTTCGCGTCCGCTCGAATACGAAACGGATATTTCCATACCTTTCGTTGATAAGATATATGCGCTCGGCGGCAGATACTCTCAAAAACTTTCGGAATGCTCGGTATTCGTCTGCGAGGATGCGGACGAGTCCGTCCGAGCCAAACAGGCGCGGGAAAATCCCGCAATTTTAACCGTCAGCCCGCAGAAACTAACGGAGCTTCTCGATGATTGAACTGCCCGAAAAATTCAAGGAAAGAATGCGGCTTGAACTCAGCGAAGAGTACGACCGCTTTATAGCTTCCTACGATAGACCGCCGTACAAAGGCATACGCGTAAACACTTTAAAAATTACTGCCGAACACTTTAAAGAAATTTCCCCTTTCGCCCTCGAACAAATCGCTTGGGAGAAAGACGGTTTCTATATAAAAGAGGAAAAGGCGGGCAAAACGGTAATGCACGCGGCGGGGCTGTACTACGTGCAGGAACCCTCGGCAATGTGCGCCGCGCCGCTTTTAAACGTAGCGGAGGGCGAACGCGTACTCGATTTGTGCTCGGCTCCCGGCGGCAAGGGCACGCAACTTGCCCAAAAAATGCGAGGCAAAGGCGTTATTGTTTTGAACGAGGTGAACCTTTCGCGCGCAAAGATTCTTTCGCAAAACGTTGAAAGGCTGGGGATAACCAACGCCGCCGTCATAAGCGAAAGCCCCGAACGCATAGCCGCGCATTTCGGCGGTTACTTCGATAAAGTGCTTGTAGACGCGCCCTGCTCGGGCGAGGGGATGTTTTTAAAGGAGGAAGCCGCGGTAAGGGAGTGGAGCCCTGCAAACGTTGAAGCTTGCGCCCGCCGTCAGGCGGCTATCCTCGACTGCGCGCAAAAAGTTGTAAAACCCAACGGCTTGCTGGTATATTCAACCTGCACTTTTGCCGAGCAAGAGGACGAGAAGCAGGTGGAAAATTTTCTTGTTAAATATCCTGATTTTCAGCTTGTATCAATGAAAAAGCTGTTCCCGCACGAGTGCGCGGGCGAAGGACACTTTGCTGCGCTTTTCAAAAAGCTGGACGGCGAGGAGGGCGAAGTTTCGCCGTTTAAACTTACCGTTCCCGATAAAAAAACGCTTGCCATATACAGGCAGTTTGAAAAACAGACGCTTAAAGGCGTTAGTTTTCAAAATTTGCACTTTGCGGGCGGTATGCTTTATTCCATTATGGGGGAATGCCCCGCTTTGCCTTTCAATACGTTGCGGGCGGGCGTACGTCTGTGCGAAGTGCGGACAGGCAGGGTAGAGCCTTGCCACGCGCTTGCAATGTGCTTAAAGTCGCAAGAGGTTGCCGCTCTGGAAGTAGAGCGCGAAAAAGCAGTTGCTTATTTGGGCGGCAATACGTTCAACTTGCAGGAAAATATTTCGGGTTGGGCTGTCGTAACTCACGGTGGCTATCCGTTAGGTTGGTGCAAGGCGGTGGACGGAGTTGCAAAAAACCATTTGCCTAAGGGGTTAAGAATATAATAAGTAAGGGCGCGGTTATTCCGCGCCCGTTTTATTTACGCGCTAAAAAACAGCCCCGCTGAATTGCGGGGCTGTTTTTCTATTTATTATTTGTTTTCGCCGTCCTCGGGTTTAGGTTCTTCGCCTTTATCCTCGTCGGGCTTTGCTTCCTCGGCAGGCTTTTCGCCGCTTTCGGGTTTTTCTTCCGCGTTTTCCGAAGGTTCTGCAACGTTGCTTTCCTCTTGGGCTTCTTCAACCGTTTCCGCGCTTTCCTCGGCGGGAGCCTCGGTTTCTGCGGGCTTGTCGCTCAGCAGACTTTCGTCAACTTCACCCTCGGCTATTTCCTCAACGTCGCCGTTAGCTTTAACGTACTTTTTAACGTAACGCTTATTCTTGTTGAAGTTGTAAGAATTTTTACCCGCGGTCTTACTGCGGCGGCGTTTCTTAACGAAGTCCTTAATAAATATTGCCGCAATTGCAACGAATATAGCCACTACAAGCGCGATAGAGGCGGCAAGCAACCAGGCGTTTACCGTATCCTGCTTAGTGTCGGTATTATCTCCGCTGTTGTCGGGAGCTGTGGGTTCGCCAATGATTTCTATATCTTTATCGATTACCGAGTAGTCGATAAACGCCGACAAAGTGTAAATGCTGTCGTCCGCGCTGCTTCCCGAAGGTCTGCCGTTATCGGTAACTCTAAGGAATGCAAGGCTCTCTAAGCTTTCGGTGTAGTCGAACGAATAGCCGCTCTTGTCATTTTTCGCCGTTTCTCCGTTGAAGGGGATAAACGCCTGCGAATCGTAGAGGGAGAAGGTGTGGTAGGTTGCGATATAATCGAACAGGTCGCTCCTGTTGTCCGCGCCCGCAAGCTTTTCAAGCTCCGCAATGTTCGCGTCGTTGTCGGCAAGTCCGCCGCTAATCTTTTCCCTGTAATCTGCTATGATTTGGTTTGTATATCCGCTTACGAGTCCGTCGTAGGTCGACTGGTCAAGAGTAATGCTGCTGTAATCGAAAATTACGTAACTCTCGGCGTTTGTGTCGTAGCTCGACTGTTCGTCGCGCGCGCCGCTCCAAAGTTCCAGCCTGAAATCTTTTGCTTCGCTACCCGCGTGGATATAGAAAGTTACCGTTACCCACTCGCCGTTGTATTTATCGCCGTCTATGGTGAACTGATAGGGGGTAGCCTGCGCAGCGGTGTTGTCGTAACGCATCTTTGCAACTTCCGTGTTTACGCCGTAAACAACTTTGTTTTTGTTGGCTTTGCCGTTTTCCATATAATAGTAGCAGGCTTCGCCGTCCTTACCGGTGTTGTATTCGTAAACTTTGTTGTTGGCTTTTCCGCCCGCAATCAGGTGGTGGGGAGCGTATTTGGTCTTTGCGCTGTCCGCATAATAGGTTTCGCCCTGAACAAGATTTTCAAAACTTACAAGCTCGCCGTTTTCGTTATAGAAATCGTTGTGCTCGAAACTCGTGTCGTAGTATCTGGTAAGGTTGTAGAAGTTAGCGTAAAGCTTTCCGTCGCCGTTCTCGTACAGACCGTCCTTTCTCAGCTTGTAGGCTATGTTTGCCTTTTTGTCAGCGGAGGAGGTTGCATTTTTGTCGGGTTCGCCTTTAAGAATGTTGCCCGCATCGTCGTACCAGAAGTTGTATTTGGGTAATTCGTAGGACATTACCTGACTTCCGCCGCCTACTTTGTTCTCGGTGAGGTAAACGTTGGCAATCGCGCCTCTGCTTGCCTTTACCCTTACGCTGATAGCCGAATAGCCGTTGGCGCTTACCGTCTGGCTTCCGCCGATATAGCCGTAGTTATAAATCTTCTGCTGTTCAGCAAACGTCCTCGGTCTGTTTACAATGAGGAGGGGCTGAACGGTGTAACCGCCGAATACCGATTTCCAAACTTCGTTAGGCGTAGCAGATTGAAGATTATCGATAAACCTTAGCGAGTTGAACCATTCTTTGTCGGTGTAGTTGTTTACGTATTCCTTGTTCAAAAGTCCCGCGTAAGCGTTTTTATTGGTTGCGTCGTACTCGGTAGCTTTGTCGCCCGTGGGCACTACGTTTATGCTTGCGCCGTTTACGCCCGTGTAAGCGGAGGGAACGGCTAAGTTGTTTTTAATTACGTTTTTGTCGCCCTGTTCGCTGTCAAAGTTGTGCGTAGTGTTCTGTTCTACTTCGTTGAAAGCAATCGTAGCGGTGTGCGCTCCGCCCGAAGAGTAGCCGTAAACGTCCTTGTCGAGCTTCATAAGCGAAACGTTGGTAAGCGCAAGCCAGCCCGATTTGTAGGAAGAAGTGTTGGTGCCTTTAATGGTGGTGTTGCCGAAGTTTACGGTAATTTTAAACTGCTTGCCGTCTACTTTGGAAACGTTGGAAACCCTTACAAAGCATTTTACCCAGCCGTCGTATACGTCTTTGTTGTCGCCAATATCTACAAGCGATTGCGTAGTGGTGTCAACGTCAAACGCCGCCTTGTTGTCCTTGTCGTCGCCTATGCCCGATACGGTAACGGTAGCCGCCGTCTTTCCGCCCATATCCGAAGTTTTAAGCCAGAAAGAAATCAGCGCGTATTCGCCGTCGTTTAAAACGAACGAGCTGTCAGTAATAACCGCTTCGTAAGCAGCGCCGCGCGCGCTCATCATAACAAGCGTGTCGCTCTTGCCGCTTTCAGCGCCAGGCAGCTTAACTGCCGTCTTTAAAGCGTTGGTTAAAACGTTGGAATAGGCGTAATTGTCGCCGAAAGTAAATTTCCAATTTTCGTCGTTGGTAACTGTTACCGCCGCAAGAACGTCATCGTTTATGTTAAGTCCGTTAGTGCGCAAGTTTGCGGGGAGGTAGGCGTCGGCCGCGCCGTTATCAAGAACGCCCAAAGAAGAACCGAATTTGTTGTCCAAGGTAGGTTTAGAGCTTACGTATTTTCCAGTGCTTGTCTCTTCTACCGTAAGTCCGCCAGCAACGTTTTGCGATTTAAGTTGTATCGCGTCCTCCTTGGTGGTGCTTGCCAAGTCTATAAAGAAACGCCTGTCTGCAAAGTTGTTGTCCTTAATTACTTCTTCTATTTCGCCGTTGCTATCGTTGGTCTGATAAACTTCCTTATCTACGCGGAATTCAGTTTTAGCGTCGGTCGCAAGGGGGTAGGAGGTATTGTTTTCTTTAATACTGCCGTTAAACTCCGCGCTCTTTTCGCTCATTTCCGACTTGTTAAGGTATTTTGTAAACGTTAAATCGTCGAAGAACGCATAACCTTCAACAGTGTAGGCGCTGTCCTCTCCGAGACCGAGGGTAACGTTTACCGTAGTGTCGGCAAAGTTGCTCGCTTCTACGTAAACGGTGTACTGCACCCAACCGTTATTTGCGTTGTCGGTATTTAATTTTTTGGTGTTAATGTTCTTGATTGTAAAGCTGTCAAGGCTGTTTCCGCCGACGGAGGTATCAACCTTGATATACGCGCCGCGCTCGAATTCAACTTCCGTCCTCGTTGCGGTCGCGCCGCCGTAATACAATTCCGAAGTTTTTACCCAAACGGAAATTTCGCACGCCGTGCTCGCTTCGAGTGTAACGTTGGTCGAACTCTTGAAATAGCACTCCGTGCCCGTAAAATAGCTTTTACGGTAGTTGTGAATCATCAAAACGGACGTTTCCAGCGGCGTTTCGTGCTTCTCGTCAAGGTAAAGCTTGCCGTCCTCGTCCTTGTAAGTCGTAACTTCCTTGCCGTCGACGTCGTAAATTTTTCCGTCGGCGTCATAGCTGTAACTGTGGGTGAACGGATTGTCTATATACGCCTTGTCGTCGCTCGTGGCGTCGCCTTCGGTGGCGGCGTGGGGATTCTTGTAGGGCATATCGTCCGTAAGCGCGCCGTTGTAATCTTTCTTATTCTTGTCGTCCGATTTAAGGTCGTCGTTGTCTTCGAGAATCTGGGGCAGGTCGGGGTCGGTAAGATAGTCCCAACGCTCCTTGCGGGTATCGATAACGCCCGACATAGAGGCGGAGGAGCTGCCGTTTGTGGAGCCTGTCCAGCTGTCGGGATTGCTTATGGGGTAAAGACCTTTATTGTCCGAATAAAACTCGAAATTGCCGTTTTTGATAATCTGGCTGTCGATTTTAGTGGTCGTCTTGTCGTCTTCGTCGTCGGAGTTTCCGTTGCCGTTAGAGCAAGCCGCCATACCGAAAGTCAGCGACGTCGCAATCGCGGCGAAACTCATAACGGTTGTTTTGAATACGGTACTTCTTTTTTTCTTCATATAACACCTTTGGGAAAAAGTTTGTCTGCCAGCCTTTCCGCGCGGCTTGTCCGCCTGCGAAAGACTGTAAATTCATACCCTATTATTTTAATATAAAAGTAAACTTTTGGCAACTGATTAGTGCCTTTATTGGAATAAAAATAATCATTATTATAAGAAAATTGCAAAAACTTTAATTGCGGATACTTAATTTAAACAATTATTAACTTACGCGAGGGGAAATTATGGGCAAGATAAATAAAAAAGCCGTGTGGGGCGGCTTGGGCTTGGGCGCAATAAACGGACTGTTCGGCGGCGGGGGCGGTATGATTGCCGTGCCCGTACTTTCCGACGTGCTGGCATATCCCCGCAAACAGGCGCACGCCACGGCAATTTTAATAATAGCCCCCGTGTGCGCAATAAGCGCGCTTACCTATATTCTGTACGGTTTTATCGACCTCTCTATAATAATACCCGCCGCGCTCGGTAACGTGGCGGGCGGGCTGTTAGGCGCCGAATTTTTGGGTAAACTGCCTAAATTTTGGGTTGACGCCGTCTTTATCGCCGTAATGCTGGTGGCGGGCGTGCGTATGGTGCTTGGCTGATGTCCTTTATAATTTATCTTCTTGTCGGCTTTGCCGCGGGCATAATAGGCGGAATGGGTATGGGCGGCGGTACTATTTTAATACCCGCGCTTACCATACTTCTGGGCGTAAACCAGCATATCGCACAGGCAACCAACGTTATAGCCTTTTTGCCTATGGCGGCAATCGTCTTGCCGCGGCACAAAAAAAACGGACTTCTGCGCACCGACGACGTGTGGGAGATAGTGCTTCCCGCGCTTATTACAACCGTGCTCGGCGGGCTGGTAATGGCGGCGTTGCCCGTCGAAGTGCTTAAAAAGCTGTTCGGGCTGTTTTTAATCGCGTTAGCAGTCAAACAGGTATTTCCGCTACTCCGCGGAATACTCGAAACCTGATTTAGGCGCGGTTAAACAGCTTCTTTATGGGGCGTGCGGATAGCATCTCCATACCGTAAAACGCCAAAACGGCAAATACGCCCACAACGCTTCCGCAAACTACTATTTTCCAAACCGTAGGCAAAACGCCGTCGAAAAGATTTGCAAACAGCCTGCCGAAGGCGCACACCGCCGCGCAGATAATTATACTTCTTATGAGGTAGCCCGCGTAGTTTATCTCTGGACAGGTCTTTTTCAGTAAATGCAGGTTGAAGCCCGCGGTAATTACAAAGCTTGCGGTAAGCCCGACCATATATGCGTTTATGCCGAGAAGGTGCGTAAGCCCCAAAATTATGCCTATCATCACTATCGCGCCGACAAAGAAATAAATAAGCGTGCGCACTTCGAAATTGAGAGAGTTGAGTATAGTGGTGGTTATTATGGATATGCACATAGGCAGCATCATAAAGGCAAAGCGGCTCATAACCGTTCCGCTCAGTTCGCTTGCATAGAAAAGCGCGCCTATGTCTTTGCCGAGAGTAAACATAACCGGGATAAGCACCGTTGCAATAAGAACCGACGACTTTATAGTCCGCTCTATGTCGCGCTTTAAAAGGTTAGTGCGCTTAGCGTAGAAGTTTTCGCTCATTTCCGGCGCGACAACAACGGCAATCGAGCCTATGAGCGAGTTGGGGATAAACAGCATAGGCACGCTCATTCCGATTACCGTGCCGTAAAGAGCGATTGCCTCGGCGGAAGTGTATCCGCACGCGCGGGAGAGCAGGGCGGGCAGGAACATTGCCACGCAGGAGTTGAGCAGGGAGGTTGAAGTGCGCATTGCCGTTATGGGCAACGACGCCTTCATAAGCGGCTTTAACTGTTTGAACGGATTTGCCGGTCTGCCGCCCTTTATAAAGTACCAGGCGGTGGATACGGCAAACGAGAACACGTAGGATATAAGTACCGCTATTATGGCGGCGCGCGCCCCGTCCTTGGCTGTGTGTGCAAACGCGACGAGAGCGCAACCGCAGGCAACCATTACGGCATTTTCGGCAAGCTCTATTATGCTATAAGGCAAAAATTGCTTGTTTCCCCAGAAAGCGCCCCTCATTATCGCGTAAATCGATGTTAAAACCAGTCCGGGGAGCAACCACAGAAAAATTTCAACGCAGTCCCTGTCGGGGAAGAGGAATGCGTACAAGTCCCTCGCAAAAAACAGTATAATTGCGGCGGGAAGCGTAAACAGTAGCGTGCAAAGCACGCCCGAAGCGACTACGCCGTGCTTGCCCTTGGCGTTGCCCATAGCCGTGTTTTTTGCAATCAGGCGGGAAACGGTTATGGGAATTCCGCTTGACGCGGCGGTTAAAAATACGGCAAAAACCGATAGGCATATCTGATATATGCCCAGCCCTTCCGCGCCGATTGAGCGAGAAAGTATGATTCTGTAAACAAAGCTCAGCATTTTTTCAATCGTCGAAAAAATCGTAACCTGAGCGGCGGACTTGTAAATATTGCTCTTCATCAACAATATTCTACAAACCTCGCCCGCCGATTATTCACAAAAAAGCGCGAATAAGAGTATAATAGAGTATGTTTTCGCTGGTTACGGAGAGGAGCAAATACCTGCGGATTAGGAAAAACGTTACCAAAGAGGACGTTATTTCCGCTTTTTCCGTGCCCGTAAAAGAAGTTTTTTGCGGGCAAATCATACCGCTTTCAGCCCCCGCAAGATACTGTTACGCCCTTGCGGGCGATACCTACCGCAAAATTGCCGAGAGGGAAAAGACGGACGAGGAAACGCTGAGGCGGCTTAACGACAACGCAAACGTCTATCCTACGCTAAGAATATGGTTGCCGTAGCACATTTTCGGGCGCAGGCATATATTACAGTAACCGAAATAATAAAGCTTTAATGCTACGGCGTATATAAATCAAACGGAGGTAAAAATGTCGTTCTTTTCCAATTTTCAGTCGGATAAGTGTCCCGGCGCCATCAGCGGCAACCCGTTAAACGGTATGTGCGAAAAGGTGTGCATACAGGCACAGAAAATATTTGACGCGTGCATCAAACAGGTGCAGATAGAAAACTATACGATGCGGGTCTCGGAGTTCACTCCCGCAAATCCTACATATCCGCTGACTTTCATCAGCGCGCGCTCCACAAGCGCGGGCGCCACGCTGACGGACGTGAGCGTGGAGAGGCTGGCGGATAAACAGGGCTGTGCGAGAGTGCAGGCTACCGTCAATATTCCCGTAGAGGTGGCGTACACCGACGCTAACGGCGTCGAGGGCGTCGCCACGGGCACAATAAGCGTAAACGAGGACGTTCTTCTCTACGTTCCCGCGCCCTCTATAATGCCCTTCAAGGTGGTTGCCGAAGCTTCCGCAGTTGCGGCGGAAGGCTCGTTCAACAGCGAGGGAGGCACGTTTACAATCAACGCCTGCGTAACGGTTATTTTGAAAGTAGCCATCGACGTAGAGCTGTTGATACCCAGCTACGGCTATTGCGCGATTCCCCCCGCGCAGGACTATTCCAAAGAGGTGTGCGCGGGCTTCTTTGAGTTGCCGCTCTATCCTCAGGGCAAAAACTGCAACTGCAAATAGGCGGTAATTGCGGCGGCTTTTGTCGCCGCATAACTCAACGGCTGAATAAAACCAAGGCGGCAAAATTAACTGTTTTGCCGCCTTCTTTACGTGTTTTAAAGCAATTAAGTAGTACTATGCCACGCATAATTGCCTGTTTTATGTCTATTTAAACAAAATAAATTGGCTGTGCAAATCGCTTTAAAAATCGGGCGCGCGGTGCTATAATTTAAATATGAAAATATTTTCTATAAGCGATTTGCATCTTTCTGGAATGAGCGACAAGCCTATGGACGTGTTCGGCGCAGGCTGGGAAGGGCACTTCGAAAAGATAAAAAACGATTGGCAAAACAAGGTTGCCGAGGACGATATAGTTTTGCTGTGCGGCGATACAAGCTGGGGCACCAAGCTCGAAGAGGGCGTTTTCGACTTAAATTCTTTAAAGGGACTTAAAGGCAGAAAGGTGTTTGTAAAAGGCAATCACGACTACTGGTGGAACGGCATTTCCAAGCTCAGGGACGCCGCGCCGGACGATACGTTTTATTTTTTGCAAAACGACTGCGTAAAGTTCGGCAATATTATAATTTGCGGTTCGCGCGGGTGGTCCTGCCCCGGCAGCGCGGATTATACCGAGCACGACGAAAAGCTGTATTTGAGGGAGGCTGAAAGGTTTAAGCTGTGCTTTAAGGAGGTTGAAAAGGTTAGGGAAGAGGGCGATGTTTTAATAGTTATGACGCATTACCCCCCTATGGGGTTAAAGCTTCAAGATACCCTTTTCACAAAACTCTTTGAAGAAAACGGAGCCGACAAAGTAGTTTTCGGGCACATACACGGTCAGTCGTTTTTTCCCTTCCGTACTGTTAAAGGCGGAATAGAATACGTGCTCACTTCCTGCGATAAAGTCGGGTTTGCGCTTCAACTTATTCTTTAAAATATAAAAAAGTTTCCTCTATTTTCTTTACTTTAATAATAAGGTGTGATATACTTGCTAAAAAATAAAGGTTTTGGCAGAATGATGGCTTTTAGAATTGCCGTATCCGTAAAGAAACGCGCGTTCGGCACACTTTTATAACTTGTATTTTCGGCGGAATAATTGTCGTATGGCATTAAAAATTGCTTACGCGGCATTTGTATCCGCTTTTTTACTGTCAAAAAAACTTTTTAAGGAATACTGCATATGCTTAATCGTAAAGATTTGCTTGGGTTGAGGGACGTATCTGCGGAAGAAATTACGTTAATCCTCGACACTGCTGAAAAAATGAAGAGGGCGCTTAACGGCGGCGACAAGTGCTCGGATATTTTAAAGGGCAAAACGCTTGTAACGCTCTTTTATGAAAACAGCACCCGCACGCGTTGCTCGTTCGAGCTGGCGGGCAAATATCTCGGCGCAACCGAGGTGAATATTTCCGCTTCGTCAAGCTCCGTGCAGAAGGGGGAAACCCTCATAGATACGGGCAAGACCTTGCAGGCGCTTAAAGCCGACTTTATAGTCATACGCCACCCTATGGGCGGCGCGCCCGCACTGCTTGCCAAAACGGTGGGCTGTTCGGTGCTTAACGGCGGCGACGGTATGAACGAACACCCCCCGCAGGCGCTTTTGGATATGCTGTCCATAAGGGAAAAATTCGGCTCGTTAAAGGGCTTGAAGGTGGCGATTCTTGGCGATATAAAGCACAGCAGGGTGGCAAAATCGAACCTTTTCGGGCTTAAAAAGCTGGGCGCGGAAGTATGGGTTTACGCTCCCAAAACGCTTATTCCCAAGGGCTTTGACGAGCTGGGCGCGCATATCGCGGCTTCGCGGGAGGAGTGCGTGGCTGGCGCAAACGCCGTAATGGGGCTGAGAATACAGCTCGAAAGGCAGTCGGGCGGTCTGTTCCCGTCCCTTTCCGAGTACGCGCGCTTCTACGGCGTAAACGACGCTGTTATGAAATACGCCGATAAAGACGCGATAATCGTTCACCCCGGTCCCGTAAACCGCGGAGTTGAACTTACTCCTCAGCTTATCGACGGCGAAAGAAGTTATATTGAGGACCAAGTAACAAGCGGCGTGGCGGTGAGAATGGCGGCTTTAAAACTGCTTGCCGAGTATAGAGAGGTGCGGGTATGAAAACTTTGATTTGCGGCGGCGATGTAGTATTGCCGCAGGGTATTAAGAGGGCGGATTTACTGCTTGAAGGCAATAAAATAGTTAAAATTGCTGAAAAAATACGGCGCGAGGCGGACTACAAGGTTATAGACGCTAAGGGCAAAACGGTTTTAGCCGGCATAATCGATATTCACGTGCACTTGCGCGAGCCGGGGTTCGAGGGCAAGGAAGATATAGAAAGCGGCTCCAAGGCGGCGGTTGCGGGCGGCGTTACGCAGGTTTGCTGTATGCCCAACACCGACCCCGTTTGCGACAACGCGGTGGTTGTAAAATACATTTTATCGCGCGCGGCGGAAGTAAATTTGTGCAAGGTAAAGCCGATTGGCGCAATCACTAAGGGCGAAAAGGGCGAAGCGCTTGCCGAAATAGGCAAAATGGCGCAGGCGGGCGCGGTAGCCGTGTCCGACGACGGAAGGTCGGTTATGAATTCGCTGATAATGCGCCTGGGTATGGAGTATGCAAGCGGCTTCAACTTAAAGTGCCTTTGCCATTGCGAGGATATAAATCTCGTCGACGGCGGGGTTGTAAACGAGGGCAAAAATTCCACGCTTACCGGTTTAAAGAGCAGTCCGCGCGCGGCGGAGGACATAATGATTGCCCGCGACATCAGTCTTGCGGAAAGCCTCGGCGTGTCCGTGCATATCTGCCACGTTTCCACGTACAGCGGCGTTGATATTATCCGCTCGGCAAAAAAGCGCGGAGTAAAGGTTACGGCGGAAACCTGCCCGCACTACTTTATACTGACGGACGATATTATAACCGACTTCGATACTTTTACTAAGGTAAATCCGCCCGTAAGGGAAGAAAAGGACAGACTGGCTATTATCGAGGGGCTTAAAGACGGCACGCTCGACTGCATAGTAACCGACCACGCGCCCCACTCCAAAAAGGATAAGGAAGTGGAGTACAATTTAGCCGCGTTCGGTATGAGCGGAATAGAAACGAGCTTTGCTCTGTCCTATACCTATCTTGTAAAGAGCGGAATAATGAGTTTGGGCGAGCTATCGCGCCTTATGTCGGCTAATCCCGCAAAGACGCTCGGCTTGGAGGGCGGCGAAATTGCCGAGGGGGCGGTAGCCGACCTTGCAATAGTCGATTTGAATGCAAAATATACGATTGACGGCAATAAGTTTATTTCCAAGGGGAAGAACACGCCGTTCAACGGGTACGAAGTGTACGGCAAAGTTTGTTGCACGCTGGTTGACGGCGAAGTAAAATACGAAAATTAAAAAACCGAGAGGGAGTATAAATATGGTTGACAAGTTAATAGAAAAGATTATAGAGATGCAAAACCCCACGTGCGTGGGGCTTGATACCGATTTTTCCTATCTTCCCGACGAAATGCGGGACGGTATGGCTACTTTCGAGGGCGTTGCCGAGCAACTCATCGAATTCAATATGAATATCATAGATAAGGTATGCGACATAGTGCCCGCCGTAAAAGTGCAGGTTGCCTATTACGAGCAGTACGGCTTCGAGGGTATGCGCGCTTTCGATTGCACCGTAAACTATGCCCGCGGCAGGGGGCTGTACGTAATAGCCGACTGCAAGCGCAACGACATCGGCTCCACCGCAAAATGTTATTCCACGGCATACCTTGGCGAAACGGATATAAACGGTAAAAGGCTTACGGCTTTCCCCGCAGATATGCTTACGGTAAACGGCTATCTCGGCACGGACGGTATACAGCCGTTTGTCGAGGACGTTAAAAGGCACGACAAGGGTATATTTGTACTCGTTAAAACCTCCAACCCGTCAAGCGGGGAATTGCAGAATTTAAAGCTTGAAAGCGGCGAACCGCTGTACGAGCGTATGGGTAAGCTTGTAGAGAGCTGGGGCGCGGACTGCGTAGGCAAGTACGGCTATTCCGACGTCGGCGCGGTTGTCGGCGCAACCCATCCCGAGGAGGCGGAAAGGCTGCGCAAACTTTTAAAACACACGTTTTTCCTTATTCCCGGTTACGGCGCGCAGGGCGCAAACGCGCAGATGCTTAAATGCTGTTTCGACGAGAGGGGGTTGGGCGGCATAGTCAACAATTCCCGCGGAATAATCTGCGCCTATAAAAAGCCCGCGTATACGGGGCTTGGATATGCCGAAGCGGCGCGCGCGGCTTGCATAGATATGCAAAGGGACTTGGTCAATACTCTGGGTAAAATAGGAAGATGAAAGAACTTGTTACAAAAGTAAAAGAGGTAAAAAATATTGCCGAAAACACCTTTTCTCTGACTGTTACGCTACCTGAAAGCGTAGGGGAAATCAAGGGCGGTCAGTTTTTGAATATCTCCACGGGAGATAACTCCCGCCTGTTGAAACGCCCTCTCGGCATAGTCAAGGCGGAGGGGAACGATATTACGGTTTGCTTTCAGGTCAAGGGCGAGGGTACCGAGGCGCTTGCAAACGCCAAGCGGGGCGAAGAATTGACCGTTCTGCTACCGCTCGGCAACGGCTTCGATATACCAAAAAGCGCAAAAAACATAGTCGTATTGGGCGGCGGAGTGGGCGTTTTTCCCCTGTTGCCCGTTGTGTGCGGCAATACAGGCAAAAATTTTTACACGTACTTGGGTTTCCGCAACAAAAACTGCGCCTGCCTTTTAGACGAGTTTAAGGCAAGCAAAAAGCTTACGGTTGTAACTGACGACGGCTCTCTGGGCGGTAAGAATAACGCGGTAAACGCATACTTTGAGGAAATAGACGAAGTGCCCGCCGACCTGATTATAGCCTGCGGACCTCCCGTAATGTTGCGCGCATTAAAGGCTAAGCTCAAAGAAAGCGGGGTAAAAACGCCCTGTTTTGTATCGCTTGAAGAGAGAATGGGGTGCGGTATAGGCGCTTGCCTTGTATGCGTGTGTAAAAAATCGGACGGAGGCAACGCCCGCGTATGCAAAGACGGACCCGTTTTCGATATTGACGAGGTGGAGTTGTAATGGCAAATTTAAGCGTTGAAATATGCGGGGTAAAGTTTAAAAACCCCGTAATTGCGGCAAGCGGCACTTACGGCTTCGGCAGGGAGTACGACGAAATTTACGATATAGGTCAAATCGGCGGAATTTCTACCAAGGGCTTGACGAACGAGCCGCGGCTGGGCAATCCCGTGCCGCGCATTGCCGAGGGGCATAGCGTTATTTTAAACGCGGTCGGCTTGCAAAACCCCGGCGTGGAACACTTTATAAAGTACGATTTGGACTTTTTAAAGAGTAAAAACACGGTAATAATCGCCAACGTTGCGGGAAACACTCTCGAAGATTACGGAAAAATCTGTCATAGGCTCGACGGGCTGGTCGATATGATAGAGCTCAATATTTCCTGCCCCAACGTTCACGCGGGCGGTATGGCTCTTGGAATCAAGCCGAAAAATATAGAAGAAGTTACTTCGCTTGCAAAGAGCAATTTGCGTAAAACTCCGCTTATGGTCAAGCTTTCGCCCAACGTCGAAAGCATATCAACCAACGCAAAGGCGGCGGAAAGCGGCGGAGCGGACTGCATTTCGCTCGTAAACACGTTTACGGGTATGGTAGTCGATTTGGAGAGGCGCAAACCGATAATTGCAAACAACACGGGCGGCGTATCGGGCGCGGGAATCAAGCCCATCGCGCTTAAAATGGTTTATGATGCGGCTCACGCCGTCAAAATTCCCGTGATAGGTATGGGCGGAATTATGACGGGTAAAGACGCGCTTGAATTTATGTGCGCGGGCGCAAAGGCGGTGCAGGTCGGTACGGCGAATTTTTACGACGCAAACGCATTGCCCCGAATAATAGCCGAAATGAACGGTTGGCTTGATAAACACAATATCGTAAACGTGAACGAGATAGTTGATACGCTTACGCTCAACGCAAGATAACAAAGTACGGTTAAAAATTTACAAATAAAATAAAGGAAGAAAGGGTACAATGGAACTTACTTACAAACAGCAGTTTATAAAGTTTATGGTAGACAACGGAGTGCTTAAATTCGGTGAATTTACTCTGAAAAGCGGCAGAAAGGCGCCCTATTTTATCAATACGGGAAACTATAAAACGGGCTCTCAGCTCGCCCGTCTGGGAAAATATTACGCCGCTTGCATACAGCAAAACGGCATAAAGGCGGAAACTTTGGTCGGACCCGCGTATAAGGGTATTCCCCTTGCTGTAACTACGGCTGTGTCGCTTTCCAATGATTACGGCGTAGATATGAATTACTGTTTCGACCGCAAGGAAGTTAAGGACCACGGCGAGGGCGGTCTGTTTGTTGGCAAACAACTCCAAGACGGCGAAAAGGTTATAATAATAGAAGACGTTATGACTTCGGGCAAAGCGTTAAGGGAGATTCTTCCCAAACTCAAAGCTACCGCAAACGTTGAAATTGCGGCAATGGTCATTTCGGTCGACCGTATGGAAAAGGGGCTGGAAAGTCAGCTCTCCGCCGTGCAGGAAGTTTATAAAGAATTCGGAGTTAAAGTCTATTCAATCGTTACTATGTCCGATATCATCGAGGCTATCGAAAGCGGAATTATAGGCGGAAGCGAGTTTCTCGGCAGGATGAAGGAGTACCGCTCCGCTTACGGCGTGGAGTAATTTCAAATCGTTTGCAAACGCGCGCTTGCCTGCAACTCGGGAAAAATTAAAAACATTCAAATACATAGCCTTTATCCTTATAATAACGTATTATGCTCTTCAACGCCTGCGCCGTCGCCGTCTTGTCGGTGGTGTCGTGGGCGAGAAGAACTATATGGTCGCGGTTAGCGGGTGTGTCAATCGCCGCCTTTAACAGTTCGGCAGGGGTGGGGTTTATAAGCTCAGCGTCGCGGGTGGAAGCGTTCCAATCGACATAGCGCATTCCGTGCGCAGTTACGGCTTTTATAAACTTAGAATTCAGCCCGAAGCTTCCGCCGGGGAAGCGGTAAACGTGTGAAAAACTGCCCGTAACCTCCTTAATCAGCGCGTTGCAGCGGTCTATATCCTCCAACAGTTTTTCCGTGGAAGAATATATGTCCTTGTATACGTGCGAGTAGGAGTGCACGGCAACGGTGTGTCCCTCGTTGAATTGCCGTTCGATAAGGTATTTTCTGCGTTCGGCAAGCTTGCCTACGATAAAAAACGTGGCTTTTACGTTTTCTTCTTTAAGAACGTCCAATAATTTGGGGGTAACTTTGTCGCTCGGACCGTCGTCGAAAGTAAGATAAACGCATTTTTGCGGTTCTTCGGCAAGACCGATTTTTATGCCCGAAAATTGCGACAGCGATAAAAACTGCGCGGCTACAAGCACGAACAACAGCATAAAAGCGCAAATTACCGTGTTTTTTCTGTTCATACTCCTATGATGTGCAAAAAACCAAAATTTACCCAAACCCGCCAAAATTTATCAGTCAATTTATTGGCGTATTTTTTAAAAAATATTTTCAATGGTAAGTAAATTTGCTTGATTTTATTTGAGTTTTGATATAATATGTTTAAGCAATTGAATTTTCGCTACTGTGGCTCAGCCGGTAGAGCAGCTGATTCGTAATCAGCAGGTCGCCAGTTCGAATCTGGCCAGTAGCTCCATCTTTGTAGGACGAAAATACTGTCCTACAACATAAAGCCCGAAAACGGAAGTTTTCGGGCTTTATTGTACTATATATTGTGGTTTTGAGCAAAATCTGCTGTTTTTGGTTTTGACTACTGTCTTTTTGCTTGTTTTAATTAAAAACGGGATTTGAACTATCGACCAAATAGTATTAACGCATATCATCAACTAAACGAAAGCCGTTACTTTGTTTAGCGGCTTTTTCATTGTCCGTTTTTCTTGCTTTTACTCTCTAATTTTGCTATAATGATTATGCGATAAACAGTAATTTAACGGAGGAAACCTATGGGACTATTTGATTTTTTCAAAAAGAAAAAGAAGCAGCCGAAAGTGCATAAAGTTACTATTAATTATGACGATACTGTTTTTGGAAACTGAAAAGCCTACCTATACGAAAACGCAGGAGATTATGCGCTACACAAACGAGATAGGAAGATATATGAACGAGAAAACACCGAGTTTTAACGCGGGCAAAAAACTTATTATGGAGTGCGCTTCGTTAAAATTTGCGGCTTGCAGCTATAACGGAAAAAATGCGGTGGGCGAGTATATTACAGAACAACTATTGCAAGAAAGCGAATATTTGCAAAAAAACTTTTTGCGAAACATAATTGAACGAATAATCGTCAAAGCCGACGGTAAGATTACCGTGCGCTTTATGTGTGGGATAGAAATATGCGAAAGCGATTTTGGAGGTAATAATGGAAGTGCAAGCTAAAAAGATTGTAACCAAGATAGAAGCGAATCCGTTACTCTCAAAACATAACGACGAGAACGCATTATTGCGCGTAGCCGCTTATTGTCGCGTATCTACCGACAGCGACGATCAGATTGAAAGCTACAAAGCACAGGTTGCGCATTATTCGGAAGCGATAGCGAAAAATCCCAAGTGGCGATTTGTAGATATATATGCCGACGAGGGCATAACGGGAACGATAGATACGAAGCGACCTAATTTTTTACGGATGATACGCGACTGCGATAAAGGCAAGATTGACTTAATAGTAACAAAGTCGGTTGCGCGTTTTGCCCGAAATACCGTTGATAGCTTGCGGTATGTCCGCAAGCTGAAAGCGGAAGGTATAGGCGTTTTTTTTGAAGAACAAAACCTTGATTCGCTTAAAGTGGATAATGAAATGCTTATTGGTTTTTACAGCGTTATGGCGCAAGCCGAGAGCGAAAATATAAGCGCAAATGTGCGTTGGGGTATAAGGCAACGAATGAAGTCTGGTACGTTCGCTTTTCGATATAATATTTTAGGATATAGAAAAGGCGCAGATGGACAGCCCGAAATAGTCCACGAAGATGCCGAACATATACAAACGATTTACAGAATGTATCTCGACGGTAGTAGTCTTGACCAAATAAAAGCATACTTGGAGCGAAACGAGGTTTTAACGGCGCAAGGCAGCCGCTTGTGGAGCAAGCAAATCATACAGAATATTCTTACCAACGAGAGGTACTGCGGCGATTTGCTTTTGCAAAAGACTTTTACCGAAAACCCTATTACAAAAAAGGTCAAGAAAAATCGCGGGGAAATGGCGAAATATCTTATATCAAACAATCATCCTGCAATCATAGACCGTGATACATATAAGTTGGTTCAAATGGAAGTTGCGCGGCGGGCAAGTAAAAGAAAGACCGCAGATAAAACGATTACCGAGCAAGGAAAATATAGCGGGAAATATGCATTGACTGAACTGCTTGTTTGCGGCGAGTGCGGTAGTCCGTACCGCAGAATGACGTGGACGAAGAAAGGCAAGAGTAGGAGAGTGTGGCGGTGTTTGAGTAGAGTAGAACACGGAACACAGTATTGCTTTCATTCCATTAGCATTGACGAAGAAAAGTTAAAGAAAGCTATTTGCCGCGCGTTGAATAAGATTATAGAGAACAAACAAGAAGCTATGGATTTGATTATGACGAATTTGTCTTATGCGGTTACGGGCGATGACGATGTTTTATATATATCTTCGATAGAGAATCAACTGAAAGAGCTTGACGACGAAATAGATAGGGCGGTGCGATTAAGCCAAAACAGCGAGGGTGATCCCGAACGGTTCCGACAAATGATAAGCGAGTTGTGTAGGCAAATGACGGTGTTGCGGCAAGAGCTTGAATTGACAAAAGCAAAGTTGGCAACGAACGAAAAGGTCAGTGCAGAGATTGAACGAATAAGAGAAACGCTATCCGATGAAACGGTAAAGTTTAGCGAATATGATGAGATTACGGTGCGTCGCCTTGTCGAGTATATAAGGGTGATGTCTGACGGAAGAATAATCGTTGTACTGAAAGGCGGTATGTCAATAGAAGAACCGATAGAAGAAAAGTCCGAGTGATTGCTCGGACTTTTTTAATGCAAAACGCTTGTGAAAATTCTTATAATGTGTTATTGTAACAATAGGGAACGAAAATTGGCTCTAAATGGACAAAAAAGGTGGGCAGTATTTTCGTCCTACAAAGACAAAAAACAGCACCCTACGGGGTGCTTTTTTTGGTGCTACTACAACTGTTCGAACTGCTTTCGCGCGAGGGCAATAAGCCCGACGCTTAGGCGAGGGGACCTATTTATCGCCTCGTTGAGTGCGCGCACGGGCGCGGAGTTCCCCGAGTACGCAGTGAGTAAAGGGGCGTTGTGGCGTATAAGAAAACGTGGCTCTGCGCGCCGTCGTTTTTTTTTAAGGCGGCTTTTTAATTTTAACCAAAATTTAGCCTGGAATGTTACTGCAATTAAAAATGAAACACGGAATAAACGCTTATAATTTCATTTTTTAACAAAATCAAAATACAATATATGTATGAAAATCAACGTAAAAACTTCGGTAGCTCTGGCGGGAATTGTTGTAACCGCGCTTATCGCCGCTATAATTTTATGTTGCGCGGTACCTTCCTGCGGTCAAAAACTTGACTTTAACGCCGTGTTTTACTACGTTTGTTACGACGCGCCCTCCGATTCGTTTTCGGCAAGTTCTATGTCCTCGGTGGTCCATAGCTACGGCGGCGCTGGATACATTGTGGAGAGCGGCGGCAAGTATTACGTTACTGTTTCCTGCTATTACACCGAAAAGGACGCGCTCGGAGTAGCCAAAACACTCGACCACAAGGGGCTTAAATGCTTTGTTATGAAAGAGCAGTCGGACGGCGGCAATCTTCGCGGCGGGGCAAAGAAAAACGCAGAGCTTTACCAAGGCAATTTAAACACGATGTTTTCCCTCACGAAAATGTGTTACGAGCTTGCCAACTCACTTGATAATTACTCCTGCGGGCAGGACGGAGCCAAATCTGTGTTAAGCGACGTGAGGACGACGCTCGAAAGTCTTTCGAGGCAGAATGCGGCAAACTGTTTCGCGCGCGAGCTTTCCGCGCTGATAGCCGAGTGTAAAGACGTTTCCCACGGCTACATATATTCTTACGACGTGCGCAGGTTGCAAATCGCCATAGCCGACAGTATTTGCAATGTGAAATTATTTTGATACTTTGCTTGCGTTTTTGCATTTTCATTGACTATATAAAGCGTCTGTGCTAAAATTATGGAAACAGCGCGGAGGTGCGAAAGATGAGTTTAGCCGATAAGATTTTTATCGAAAATATGAAGGATATTATAGAAAACGGCGTTTGGGATACGCATTTGCCAGTACGCCCCCGCTGGAGCGACGGAACGCCCGCGCACACCGTAAAAAAATTCGGCATAGTAAACAGGTACGATTTAAGCAAAGAATTTCCCATTTTAACTATACGCCGCAGTTATTTTAAATCGGCTGTGGACGAGCTGTTATGGATTTGGCAGAAAAAGAGCAATAATATAAAGGAACTCAATTCCAAGGTATGGAACCAGTGGGCGGACGAAAACGGCAGTATAGGCAAAGCGTACGGCTATCAGCTGGGTGTTAAGCACAAGTACAAAGAGGGGGAATTCGACCAGGTTGACAGGGTGCTGTATGATTTAAAGCACAATCCTTCAAGCCGCAGAATACTTACCAATATCTATACGTTTGCCGATTTAAACGAAATGAATTTGTACCCTTGCGCGTACTCTATGACTTTCAACGTTTCTGGCGACACGCTCAACGGCATATTGAACCAGCGCTCCAACGATATGCTTACGGCAAACAATTGGAACGTTGTGCAGTACGCCGTGCTTTTAATAATGTTTGCGCAGGTTTCGGGGTTAAAGGCGGGCGAGCTTGTGCACGTTATTGCCGACGCGCATATTTACGACAGGCACGTGGATATGGTAAAGGAGATAATCGAAAACGAACAGTTTGCCGCTCCAAAGCTTGAAGTGGACACTTCCGTTAAAAACTTTTACGATTTTACGGTGGACAGTTTTAGTTTGGTCGACTACAAGTGTAACGAAAAGAAATACGTAATACCCGTAGCCGAATAAGTTTGCGGCGAAAAGAACCAAAGAGATAGAGGAGATTTATGAAAGCCATTTTACACGCGGACAAGGAGTGGGGTATAGGCAAGAGCAACGGACTTATGTTTTCGATTCCCGCAGATATGAAATTTTTCAGGGAAACGACCACGGGTAACGTGGTGGTTATGGGAAGCAATACGTTAAAGTCCTTCCCCGGCGGCAAGCCGCTTAAAAACCGCACCAATATCGTGCTTTATCCCGACGGCGAGGACAGGGACGACTGCATTATCGTACGCAGTCTTGAAAGTCTGTTTGCAGAAATAAAGAAATACGACCCAAACAAGGTGTTCGTCATTGGCGGGGCGATGCTCTATAAAACGCTTCTTCCCTACTGTTCGGAAGTGCTTGTAACCAAGGTGGACGCAGTGGGCGGGGCGGACGCGTACTTTGAAAATTTAGATAATAATAAAAATTTTCAGCTTGTCGCTTCGTCCGAAGAAGTGGAAACAAACGGCTACAAGGTGAGATTTACTACTTATAAAAACCTTTCGCCGCTAAATTACTGACAAATGAAAAACAAATCCGCAATAGCAATACTTACCTTAAATACCTTGCTGTGCATTGCAATCGCGCTCTGCACCGGCTTTTTTATGGAGGGGTGGGGCGTTTTGCTTAAAGCAATATGCTATGCTGTTGCCGCCGCGGGTTTTTTTGCTTGTGTTTTGTCTTTTGCATTTAAAAAACAGGCGCTCTTCAAGGGCGCCTTTGTGCTTGTATGTTGCGCCGCCGCCGTTGTCGCCGTCGTTTCGGCTATAAGTCAGGTTTGCGGGCTAAGCCGATACCCGACCGACAAGGAAAAAACCGAGGCGCTGGTTGCCGCGATAAGGGGCTTGGGCGGCTGGGGCGTTGCCGTGTATTTTATTTTGCAGGTATTACAGGTGGTAATTTTGCCGTTGCCCGCGGCGGTGTGCTATATCCCCGGCAGCCTTATCTGGGGTCCGCTTACTTCCACGCTTATAGCTTCCGCGGGAGTTATCGTCGGTTCGGTGAGCGCCTATTTCATAGGTAAGTGCTTAGGCAAGCGCGCTGTTATTTGGATAGCGGGCAGGGAAATAACCGAAAAGTACTCGGCGTACTTCGCCAAGCGCGGCAAGGTGCTGTTTTTACTTATGCAGATTTTACCGTTTTTCCCCGACGATATTCTGTGTATGGTAGTCGGGCTTACGGGTATGAATTTTTGGTTCTTTCTCGTTTCCGTCGCTGTTGTGCGCCCGTTAATTATAGCCGCGTACTGCTACTTGGGAAGCGGCACGGTAATACCTTTCAGCGGATGGGGCATTGCGGTATGGATAGCAATTTTTGCCGTTTGCATACTGCTTGCCGTTCTCTCCTTTAAATATCAGGACAGGGTGGAAAGGTGGCTGGTAAACAAATTTACCCGCTCCAAAGCCAAGCAATCGGAAATGACCGAAAGCGATTGCGGCGGTTGTCAACTTGACGAAGCAGAAAACGGCGACAAAGAAGAGGCAGAAAAGCCGCGGGAGAACGGGGATAACGGAGGATAAGGTATGAAGATTATAGACGCGCACGCGCACGTTGTGCAATGTATTGCGGGGTTTACTTCCCGCGGGGAATTGCGTTCGGCAGGCGGCGGTATGGCGGCTTACGCCGACGGAACTTCGTTCAGAATGTTGCCAGAAGATATGGGAGAACAAGCTACGGCGGAAGCGCTTATAAAGGTTATGGACGAAAACTGCGTTGAAAGGGCGGTGCTGTTGCAGGGACAGTTTTTCGGCTTTCAAAACGAATATACGGCGCAGGCGGTCAAAAAATACCCGAACCGCTTTGTCGGCGCGGGCTCGTACGACCCGTTTTGCGTAAACGCCCAAGCCGTTAAAGAGCATTTGTTTAAAGAGCTGGGTTTCGGGATAGTCAAGTTCGAGCTTTCCAACGGCTCGGGACTGATGGCGTATCATCCGCCGTTGGACGTAAACGGCGAAGTGATGCGCAAGGAATACGCCTATGCTTGCGACAACGACCTTACCGTTACCGTAGATATAGGCAGACCGTGCAACTGCTGTTGGCAGGTAGACGCGCTCGCCGCGGCGGCTAAGGATTTTCCGCAGTTGAATTTTGTAGTCTGTCATCTGCTTGCCCCGCAAATAGGCGACAATGCGCTTTTAAAAACTTCGCTTGATAAACTCGCCCTTAAAAACGTATGGTTCGATTTGGCGGCGCTTGCGGCAAACCAAAAACCCGAAGAATATCCTTACCCCACGGCGGTAAAACATTTAATAACGGCAAAGCGGGTAGTGGGCGCGGAAAGGCTTATGTTCGGCTCGGATATGCCGTCAACTCTCTGCCGCGACAGCTATGCGCATATGGCGGGATATATAACCGACTGCGGGGTATTCAATAAAGAGGAGCTTGAAAAAGTGTTTTACTCAACGGCGAAAGAGGTATATTTCGGTAAACAATAATAAGTATTGCTTATACTCGACATAATAAACTGCGATAACCCAAACGTTGCATAAAATTTGCATAAATATGACTATTATGTTATAATTTGTACAGTCAACTGATTAAAGGAGTATCAATATTTATGTCCGAACTCAACAAATCGAATACCTCCTACGTGGAGGACGTGCTCGAACATCTTAAAAAGACCAATCCCAACGAGCCTGAGTTTCATCAGGCGGCAACCGAAATTTTAACTTCGCTTGCACCCGTTGTGGATAAACACCCCGAATATAAAAAGGCGGGACTCTTGGAAAGATTTGTAGAGCCTGAAAGGGTTATTTTGTTCCGTGTTCCTTGGGTGGACGATAGCGGAAACGTTCACGTAAACAAGGGTTACCGCGTGCAATTCAACAGCGCAATCGGTCCCTATAAAGGCGGTCTGCGTTTCCATCCGTCCGTCAATCTTTCCATTATAAAGTTTCTCGGGTTAGAACAGATTTTGAAAAACAGCCTCACGGGCTTGCCCATTGGCGGCGGCAAGGGCGGCTCCGACTTCGACCCCAAGGGCAAGAGCGACAGGGAGGTAATGGCTTTCTGCCAGAGCTTTATGACCGAGCTTCAAAGGCATATCGGCGCGGATACCGACGTGCCCGCGGGCGACATAGGCGTAGGCGGCAGGGAAATAGGGTATCTCTTCGGACAGTATAAGAGAATACGCGACGAACACGTGGGCGTTCTGACGGGCAGGGGCTTGACTTACGGCGGCTCGCTTGTAAGAACGGAAGCTACGGGTTACGGCTTGGTTTATATCACGGAAGAAGCGTTAAAAGTGCGCGGCGACAGCTTTAAAGGCAAAACGGTCGTTATATCGGGCTCCGGCAACGTTGCAATTTACGCCTGCCAAAAGGCGCAGTCGCTCGGCGCGAAAGTCGTTGCAATGTACGATTCCAACGGTTATGTCTACGACCCCGACGGCATTAAACTCGATATTGTCAAGGATATCAAGGAAGTAAAGCGCGGAAGAATCAAGGAATATGCCGAGCGCGTAAAGGGCGCGAAATATACCGAGGGGTGCAAGGGTATTTGGACTATCCCCTGCGATATAGCCCTGCCTTGCGCAACGCAGAACGAAATAGACGAGGAGAGCGCGAAGGCTCTTGTTAAAAACGGCGTTAAGTATGTTGGCGAGGGTGCGAATATGCCCTCTACTCTGGCGGCTATCGAAGTGTTCTTAAAGGCGGGCGTTGTTTTCCTGCCCGCAAAGGCGGCAAACGCGGGCGGCGTTGCTACAAGCGCGCTGGAAATGGCTCAGTCGTCGGGCAGAATGTTCTGGTCGTTCGAAGAGGTGGACGCCAAGCTTAAAAATATTATGGTAAACATTTACCACAATATGGAGGACGCGGCTAAGGAATACGGCTACGACGGCAACTACGTAATGGGCGCCAATATTGCGGGCTTTATAAAAGTGGCAAACGCAATGCTTGCGCACGGTGTAGTATAAATTAAAAAGAAGTGCGCGCCGCGCGGCAAGAACTTT
>OFFU01000718.1_pt1 | contig 30915 bp, 30 predicted proteins | sample 1521451 | NCBI WGS metagenome assembly OFFU01 (sample SAMEA3504106, study PRJEB24116) | mouse gut metagenome | biome: mouse gut; feature: mouse-associated habitat; material: faeces | place: Denmark | collected 2011 | reverse complement strand
AGAGATTCTGTATTGTCACTTATCAGTATTGCTATATTAAAATGCTATTTAAATATACATTTTATAGAATTTTAAGAAATTATAAGTAACAATAAATTAACAAACTAAAAACAAGGTATATAAATATGGAATCGAATAATAAAAAATTTTTAACTGTGTTTGCAGTTTTTGACGACAATACACAATACAAATTAAACATGTTAAAACAAATTATTTCGTATAATAATATTGTCGGAAATATGATAACCGACATTCCTTTCCATATTTCTTTGGGAAGTTATCCGCTTGACATGAAAGAAGAACTTATAAATAAAATAAAATCAATAACATCCGTTGAAAACAGTTTTGAAATCAATCTACAAAAAATACAGTACTTTGATAATAAAGTATTGTTTGTAAAACCTAGAAAAAATGATAATTTAATAAAACTGCAAAAAAATTTTGACAATAATTTTGCGGACAAATATAAATTTTATCCACATGTCACATTGTTTTGCGGAGATAAAAAACAAGTTAAAATCGTAAAACGACTAATTAAAAACGTATTTGAAAGTTTTACAGGCTATATAACAAGCTTATACATTGGGGAGTTTTACCCTACACAAATAATTTATCATGAAGAACTGCAATCAAACCAACAAAATATTTTGCAGTAAATTTAAAATATGATTATGTTTAATGATTTTTAAAATCATAATTAAAAGATTTGAATTTTGCTAATGAAAAATAAAAAATTATAAAACAAATTTATGGAAAACAATCTAAAAACTTACGAACCGACTATTTCGTACCACGAATTGATTATGGTTTTGGACAACTTAGAAAACACGAAAAATTATCCTTTGCCAAATGGATATGAATTTGTATTTTGGGAAAACGAAAAAGATTTGCAATCATGGATAAACATTCATATATCCACAGGAGAATTTGCCTCAATTACTGATTGTGAAAAAACATTTTACGATTTTTACAAGCACATTGAAAACGAATTAACTAAACGTGTTATATTTATTAAGGATATTGACGGAAATAAGATAGCAACGGCAACACTATCTCCCGCAAATGAAAATGGTTATTCTTGTGTGATTGATTGGTTTGCAATATCCAATACAGCACAAGGAAAAAAGCTTTCAAAACCTTTGCTTTCAAAAATCATAAATATTACTAAAAACTTTGGATATGAAAAAATACTATTACACACACAAACAAATTCTTGGCTTGCAGCAAAAGTTTATCTTGACTTTGGGTTTGTTCCATTTAATACAAACGAAACTTTGGGGTGGAAAATATTAAAAAGCATAATTAATCATCCAAAATTGAAAGATTTTGAAGTATGTGAGGATATATTTGACCCGCTTGCGGTAAACATAAAAAATCAATTATCAAAAATATACAAAACTTTTGATTTTAATGTTTGGTACAAAAATGGCAGAAATGATATTTATGTACATTCCAATCAAAATTTTCACGAATACAAATTTTACGATAACGGCAACAAAATAGTAAAAGTCAAATAAAAAACAGCAATCCCTTCGTGCACCGCATGAAGGGACAATTTTATCCGATTCAAGTTGATTTTATATCAATATTTTTCATTAGAAATAAAATAGTTACGATTTTTGACAGAATTTTGCCGAATTTGATTGCGTTTTAAAACAAAAACAACAATATCAAATTCGGCTTTTTTCTTACATTTACAAGTGAATCAATCACATGTTGCAATTATCCTTGCCACATTCGCGTGGGTATAAAGGCAAATCAAATACGCCGTCGCAAACATCTTGACTGTACTCTTGACATGGTGGGATATATGTATATCCGTATGTAGGTACCAATAGTTGTACATCCATTATAACTTTCATTATAGTTGTTACGCAAGCAGTTATTGCAAAAGTCGCAGTGCCTTCGCCTGTTGTTATAAGTCTGCCGTTTGGCGAGATTACATAAGCTTCGGCAACTATCCTGCTTGGAGTTACAGAGCCTTGAGTCAAGCACATTAAAATATCCTTAGGTATTGTTATTTCCGAAGTTCCTACAACTTGAGTACCATTTGCATCAAGCATAACAACTGTCAAAGGAATAACAATGCTGGCAGTAACTCTCGAGCAGCATTTGCTGTCAGGTACATCGATAACAGTTAAATTATTAACAGTTACATCTGTAGTACTTTTTGCACTTACAAAAGTTAGCGGTGCTGTAAAAGTTGATGGCTCTAAATTAGAAACAACTATTTGCTCATCGGTCAAAGTTTCTTGTTTCATACAAGCATCAAATATTTTTTGTACTTGGATAGATGCTCTATCGGTAAGACCGTTTAAAGGATTACCTACGATAGGACCCGGCATTCTCTCTGGTTTACAATTATTTGAAAAAGACATTTATTTCACCTCCCTATATAGTCATAATATATTATGATAAATAACTTTTTTATGTGAATAGCTAATTTAACTACTCACAATTTATTATATGTTTCATTTAAAATAAATATCTTATTAATTTGTCGAATACAAATTTAGCCACGGTTTTCAAACGCTTTTTACAAAAAAAATACACCCATACAGGGTGTACTAAAATTATTTTTTGTAAATTATTAAAATTCTACAGTTTCCTTATTTGCTAACAAAATATTTTCAATTCTTTCCAAAACCTCGGTTACTCCGCTTTTATTTAATGCAGAAGTAACATAAATATTTGACGCGGTTACAGCAAATGTCTTTGCAATTACACTTTTTTGCTTTTGAATTTGCGCTTTGCTCAACTTATCTCCTTTTGTCGCAATCAATGTAAACGGTATATTGTAGTGATGCAAATATGCTACCATTTGCCTATCCAAAGCAGTCGGCTCATGTCTGATATCCACCAAAACAAATACATTTACCAAGTTAGGCGTTTTTGCAAAGTATCCCTCAATAAGTTCGCTCCATTTTTCTTTTTCGCTGTCATTAACTTTTGCAAAGCCATATCCGGGCAAATCTACCAAAGTCAACTCTCCACCATTAATGTCAAAATAATTAAGTAGACGCGTACGCCCAGGGGTGGAACTTGTTTTTGCAAGCCTGTTTATGTTTGCAAGCATATTGATAAATGACGACTTACCTACATTGGATTTACCCGCTACTGCAATTTCGGGAGCATTTAAAGTAGGCAATTTATTGTAATCTGCCACAGATGTAATAAATTTTGCGTTTTTGATTTTCATAAATTGCCCTCCTTTTGTAATTGTAAATTATATTAAATATTGTAATTATTGTTCTTTATAAAATAAAGCGTGTTCCCATACTTGCTCAATATTATCCACCAAAATAAAGTTGATTTCTTTTCGTACACTTTCAGGTAGTTCCATTATGTCTTTTTCATTTTGACGTGGGATAATTATTGTTTTAATACCTATCCTATGAGCTGCAAGCGATTTTTCCTTTACGCCACCGATTGCAAGTGCATCGCCGTTCAAACTTATTTCGCCCGTCATTGCCAAACTATCTTTCACTTTTTTGCCCAAAATAGCGGATAAAACAGCAGTAGTTATTGTAATACCTGCACTAGGTCCGTCTTTTGGCGTTGCGCCTTTTGGTACATGGATATGAATATCGTGTTCTTCAAAAAACTTTTCGTCAATGCCCAGCTTGCTTGCTCTGCTTCTTACAACAGAAATTGCAATCATAGCCGATTCTTTCATAACCTCGCCAAGTTTGCCCGTAAGTTTAAGTTCCCCTTTACCTTGCATTATGCAAACTTCTATATTCAAAGTTTCTCCACCAAAGATTGTCCAAGCAAGTCCGACAACTTTTCCTACTGCGCCCTCTGTATTGTCATCTTTTTCGGAGAAAATCCTTACTCCAAGCATTTCTTTAACTTTTTTAGGAGTGATAATAACTTTTTTATCGTGCACCATTTTAGAGGTGTCGCCGTTTGATTTAACTACAATGTTATATGCTATTTTACGGCATATAGTTGCAATTTGTCTCTCCAACTCTCTGACTCCCGATTCACGCGTATAACCCTCTATTATTTCGATAATCGCACTTTTTGAAACTGTCAGCTTGGAAATGTCAAGACCATGCTCTTTTGCTTGTTTTGGAACAAGATACTGCGTTGCAATAGCAACTTTTTCCTGCAAAGTATACCCTTCCATTTCTATAATTTCAAGCCTGTCTAAAAGCGGCTTATCCATTTCTTGAATATCGTTTGCTGTAAGCACAAACATTACATTAGACAAATCGTAAGGTAATTCCAAATAATTATCGCGGAAAGTTTTGTTTTGATTTGGGTCAAGCACTTCAAGCAAAGCAGCAGACGGGTCGCCACGCATATCACGAGTGATTTTATCCACCTCGTCAAGCAAAAACAGCGGGTTGTTACTGTTTGATTTTGCAAGATTGCTTAATATTCTACCGGGCATAGCGCCAATATAAGTTTTGCGGTGCCCTCTTATTTCCGCCTCGTCATGTACGCCACCAAGCGTTAACTGCACGAACTCTTTATTTAAAGCGGTGGCAATAGATTTGCAAATGCTTGTTTTACCGACACCCGGAGGTCCTACAAGGCAAAGCACAGTACCTCTGCTTTCTCCGTTTGTCATAAGCCTTACAGCCAAGTATTCTACAATTCTTTTTTTAACTTTTTCAATGCCGTAATGGTCTTTGTTAAGTTGAGCGATAACCGCTTTCATATCGTTGCTATCTACAGTAGAGTTATTCCAAGGCAATTCTAGTGCCCAATCCAAATAGTTACGGATAATGCTTGACTCGGGTGCGGATTCATTCATTCTGTTATATCTATCCAAGTCTTTTATCAATTTGTTTTTTATACTATCGTCTGCATTTAAGCTTTCAATCTTATTCAAATATTCGCTATAAACGTCGTTTTCGCCCTCGCCTAATTCTTCCTGAATGCTTTTTATCTGCTCTCTAAGCACAAATTCCTTATTGGAAGTCGATATTTTTTCCTGAACTTTTTTCTCTATATTATGAATCGCTTCCACATAAGCAATCTCTTCGGTAAGCATATCGCAAATAAGTTCGAACTTATTGTAAATATTTTGTTCGGACAACAATTTTTGTTTTAAATTGTTTTGACTTACCAATCCCACTGCCAAATTTGCCAAAATATTGGCGTCGTTACATTTTTCCAAAGTGATGCGTATATGTTTTGGGAACATTTTGTCATACTTGGTCATCAATGTGTCCAAAGTTTTTAAAATGAAAGTCTTGTTTGCGATAAAGTCGATTTCACTCATTACTCCCGTATTCAATCTTTCTTCCACATTAGCCATCAAAAAATCGCTGTGAGGAACAAATTCCACCATATCCACAGCACACAAACCATCTACGAGAATACGATAAGTATTTTCGTCTATTTTTAAAATTTTATTAATATCAACAAGCGTGCCGACGCTGAACAAATCTTCAGCAAACGGCTTATCACACTCACTGTCGATTTGACAGCAAGCAACAATTTTCAATTTATTATCCACCGCATATTTAATTGCATTTACACACATTTCCCTTGACACATCGATAGAAATAGAAGTGTTTGGAAATATTGTCAATGCACGAAGTGGCAAAACAGGTAATTGTTCAATCATATAACTCTCCTTTATTGTGGTAGCTCAATATGTTTTATATCATCCTTTTTGGACACTCTGTATAAAGTAATTTTACTGCCTACTGTTTGTACAACGATTGCATTAACCTCCGTCGCCAAACACTCGGCCACTTCTTTTGCACCCAAGTCGCTGTTTTTAAGTACAGATATTTTTATCAATTCCTTACATTCCAACAAGTTATCAACTTCGCTGGTGACCGAATCCGTCACGCCGTTTTTTCCTATATTGACAATCGGTGTCATAGTCATTGCAAGACTTCTCAAATACGCTCTTTGCTTACTTGTCATATATACCTCACTTATTTATTCTACAAATTCAAATTCTATATCGGCAATACGCACTATATCGCCCTCTTTTGCACCATGTTTTCTTAAACTAGAAATCACGCCTTTTTCCTTTAAACACTTTTGGAAATATCTAAAAGACTCATATTCAGACAAAATAACATTTCTGACAAGCAGGTCTATCAAACCACCCTCAACATAAAAAGCCCCATCATCCATTCTTGAAATATGGAAAGAGTTTTTATCTGCCTCTTCATAGTAAAAAGCCTCATATTCAAGCGGCTCTGCTTGAGGTAGCTCTTCCAATTTGTCAAATATATCATTTATTAAATTGTCTACGCCTTTTCTCATTACAGCACTTATAGGATAAACCTTTTGTCCAATTTTTTTACTAAACTCTTCTACAGCGTTTTCGTCCGTCAACAAATCAAGTTTGTTTACGCAAACCATTTGCGGAACATCTCCAAGCTTTTCGTCATAATTTACAAGTTCTTTGTTGATTTGCAAATAATCTTCGTAAGGGTCTCTGCCCTCTATTCCTGATATATCCACAATATGAACGATAAGCCTTACCCTTTCAACGTGACGTAAAAAGTTATGACCTAATCCTGCGCCCTCGCTTGCGCCCTCAATAAGTCCCGGGATATCTGCCATTACAAAAGTATCCCCATATCTTTGCACTACACCGATATTAGGAGACAGTGTTGTAAAATGATAATTTGCGATTTTAGGCTTAGCGCCTGAACATACGGATAAAAGTGTAGATTTACCTACATTAGGAAAACCTACCAAACCAACATCGGCTATGGTTTTTAGCTCTAATGTTAGTTCTCTTTCCTCTTTTTGCTCGCCCTTTTGACAAAATCTAGGTGCTTTTCTTAAAGCGGTAGCAAATCTTGCATTGCCTTTGCCGCCAAGTCCACCTTTTTCCAAAATAAACCTGTCGTCCTCGCCGAACATATCCACAATAATTTTGCCTGACTGCTTGTCCTTAATAACAGTTCCTCTAGGAACTTTGATTATCAAATCGGGAGCATTTTTACCCCTACACCTTTTTGACGAGCCGTTTTCGCCGTTCTTTGCCCTAAAATGCTTTGCATATTTAAAATCCATAAGTGTTGAAGCATTTTTATCAACTTCAAAAATTATACTGCCACCGTTACCACCGTCGCCCCCGTCAGGTCCGCCTTGTGCGACATATTTTTCCGTATGAAAACTGACAACACCGTCGCCGCCGTTACCTGCCTTTACAAAAATTGTCGCTATATCTAAAAACATATTATCTCCTGTTTACCCGTTAAAAATCGATACTAATCTATTTTTAAAGCTAATTTTATTGCACCGATAACGCTTTTGACTAATTAAATTTAAATTAATCATATTAAGTATTAGCGGTATGTATTATCTAATAACCTGTTTGCAGTTATTTATTGTACAAATATTGTACTTTTTTGTCAAACATTTTTGCTGTTTGCCCTTGCTATAATTGTTTTGGCAGCATTTTTACCTGCTCCCATAGCAAGTATTACCGTTGCAGCACCTGTAACCGCATCTCCGCCCGCAAAAATGTTTTGCACCGAAGTTTCCTGCGAATCTTCATTTACAATCAATGTGCCGCGTTTGGTTGTTTGTAAATCGGCATACTCCCTTGTCAGCAATGGATTAGGTCTTGTGCCGATTGACATTATTACCTCGTCCACAGGGATGACATACTCGGAATTAGGTATCTCCACAGGTCTTCTTCTGCCACTGCTGTCAGGCTCGCCAAGTTCCATTTTAACACATTCCATTCCCTCTACATTAGTTTCGCCCAATATCTTTGTAGGATTGGTTAAAAGCTGCAACTGAATACCTTCCTCGATAGCGTGTTCAATCTCCTCTATCCTTGCAGGCATTTCCTCTTTTGAGCGTCTGTAAACAATATAAACATTATCCGCACCTAAACGCTTAGCGGTTCTTGCAGCATCCATTGCGACATTACCCGCACCGACTACAGCAACATTTTTACCTATAAACACAGGCGTATCCGAGCCCTTTTTAAAAGCTTTCATCAAGTTTACACGTGTTAAAAACTCATTGGCACTGTATACTCCGTTCAAATTTTCTCCAGGAATATTCATAAAGGACGGAAGTCCCGCACCTGTACCGATAAACACAGCATCAAACTCGTCAAGCAATTCCTGCATTGTTACCGTTTTGCCTACAACTGTATTGTATTTTATTTTTACGCCAAGCTCGGTAAGTTTGTTTATTTCCTTTTTTACGATTTCGTCTTTAGGCAATCTAAATTCCGGTATACCATAAACCAAAACACCGCCTGCCTCGTGGAAAGCCTCAAAAATTGTCACATCTAGCCCTGCATTTGCACAATCGGCAGCACAAGTCAATCCGCTTGGACCGCTACCTATTACCGCAACTTTGTAGTCAAGCCTTTTACTTGGTTTAGGTATTGGTTTGCTATCCGCCAAAGCATAATCTCCGACAAATCTTTCCAAACTGCCAATCGCAACAGAGCCACCTAATTTCAATTTGCGAATACACTTATCTTCACACTGTTTCTCTTGCGGACAAACTCTGCCGCAAATAGACGGCAAATTGTTGTCCAACTTTATTATTTTTACAGCTCCGTCCAAATCGTCATTTTTCAAGCACTGTATAAACTCTGGGATTTTAACTCCTACAGGACAGCCCGAAGTGCAAGGTGCATTTTTGCAGTTTATGCATCTTTCGGCTTCCGCTTTCATAAGTTCATAGGTAAAACCTTGCGATACTTCTTCAAAATCTTTAACTCTGACTTCGCTTGGTCTGGTTATAGTTTTATTTCTTTCAGTTTTTACCATTTTTTTCAAGCTCCCTCTTATAACATTCGCATTCATGCTCTTTATAAAATTTACTTCTGTTTACCGATTCCATAAAATCTATTTGATGACCATCAAACTCAGGTCCGTCAACACAGGCGTATTTTGTCTCGCCGCCTACAGTAAGCCTGCAACATCCGCACATACCTGTACCGTCAACCATTGTAGAGTTCATGGATACAATAGTTTTAATACCATATTTCTTGGTCAAATCACACACGGCTTTCATCATCATAACAGGACCTACGGCAAACACACAATCGTAGTTTTTGCCATCTTTTATCAAAGCTTCCAACTTAGTTGTTACAAAGCCTTTTTCACAATAACTGCCGTCATCGGTAACAATGTACAAATTATCTGCATTTTGTCTAAACTCTTCCTCATAAACAAGCAAACCTTTGTTTCTTGCACCAATAATCACGTCACACTGCAAACCATTTTTATGCCTATACTTAGCTTGCGGATAAATAACCGCACTACCTATACCACCACCGACAAGCACAATATTTTTATACTCTGAAAGCTCGGTAGGATTTCCAAGCGGACCTACAAAATCGTGTATGTAATCTCCTTCATTTAAAAGGGATAATTTATAAGTAGTCATACCGATTGTTTGTACAAGTATGGTTATTGTTCCAAATTTGGTATCTATATCGGCAATGGTAAAAGGTACTCTTTCCCCCTCGCCGTCTACCCTTAAAATAATAAACTGTCCAGGACGGGCGTGTTTTGCGACATCCTCCGCCTGTACGACATATTCGTTTACATTTTCACTTAGTTGTCTTTTTCGTAAAATCTTATTCATTGTTATTCCCTTTTAAAAATTTTCGAGTTTTGATATTATTTTTTACCGTCATTAAAATGCTTGCATTCGGTATTAAGCAAACATTCATTGCATTTTGGATTTCTTGCCGAGCAAACATATCTGCCGTGATGTATCAACAAATGATGAAGTGTAGACCATTCTGCTTGTGGAAACAACATGTTCAAATCTTTTTCAATCTTAAGTACGTCTTGGCTGTCCGATAACCCAAGCCTGTTGCTAACTCGCCTTACATGAGTATCAACTGCAATGGCATCCCCGCCAAAAGCTACGGCATATACTACATTTGCTGTTTTTTTACCCACACCGCGAAGAGTCATAAGCTCCTCCACCGTCTTTGGTACTTCCCCACCGAAATCCTCAACAATGCTTTTAGCCGCCTCGATTATCGATTTTGACTTGCTGTTATAGTATCCGCATGACTTAATGTAAGGTATTAGTTCCTCCGCAGTAAGCTTTGCAAATTGCTCGGGCGTTTTCCATTTTGCAAACAAATCGGGAGTTATTTTGTTAACGCGTTTATCTGTGCACTGTGCAGACAAAATAACCGCAATCAACAAATGAAAGGGGTTATCATACTCAAGCTCGCACACAGGATTACTATGAATTTTTTTCAATTTTTCTAAAATAACATCGATATCCATATTTGTCCTCATTTGCACATAATCTATAATAAGATATTGTAACATACTTTTAACGTTATTTCAAGTCCTTTTATATATTTTTAAATAATACTAAAAAATTTTTATAAAATATATAAGCTTACGTCAAAATTTGCAAACGGTTAAAAGGTGCGATTTCTCGCACCTTATTTATCCAATAGCTTTCGCCCGTCACTTTAAGTATTTATCTTATGGCAACCGCTATAGTTCTTGCACCGCTTTTCATTAGTTGATATGTTCCGATATATGTCGTTTTATCAAAAGCAGTTAACGCTTTCAACGCATACTCTCTGTATTTTTGTTCTACACTGACGCTAAGTCCGCACCCGACAGATAACTCACGCGGGGTATTGATAATTGTAGAAGGAACCCCTCCTTTACGTAATAACTCGCTAAATTTCAAACTATCGCTACGGGCTTTAAATGCAATAATAATATTCATCACATTTCCCCCCTTTGTGTGATATGTAAAAACAGTTCCTATATCATTAAATGATTAACACAAAAAAAGAGTTACAGCATACTATGTTTTTAGGAGAGCAATATGATATATTTTGACAATTCTGCAACATCGCGATTCAAACCAAAATGTGTAATAGACGAATACAATCGTTTTGTCCTAAACTCTTGCAACAGTGGCAGGAGCGGACATAAAGACTGCATAAAAACAGCAACAAAAGTGCTTTTAACACGAGAGAATATCAAAAGCCGTCTTGGCGCAAACGACGACTATGAAGTCGTATTTACCCAAAATTGTACAGAATCGCTCAACATGGCAATATTAGGTTACGTAAAACCGTCGTCACACGTAATTACAACAATATATGAGCACAATTCCGTACTTAGACCGCTAAAATATTTAGAGGACAACTTCGGTGTAAAAGTTACCTATCTTATGCCCGATTTAACGGGCAAAATTATGCCAAGTCAAATTGAAAATGCAATATGCAACGATACCACCTTAGTCATCGTCAACCAAACTTCGAATGTTACAGGCTTAAGCCAAGATATTGGAGAAATAGGCAAAATAACCAAACTGCACAATGTACGGTTACTTGTGGATACCGCCCAATCGTTGGGACACGAACAAATTGATATGCAAAATTTTAATATCGATATGCTTGCCTCTTGCGGGCATAAAGGTATACATGGTATGCAAGGCATAGGCATTTTGATTGTCAAAAAAGATATCGCATTAAAACACATTAAATTTGGAGGAACAGGTACAGACAGCGACCTTTTAACTCAGCCCGACCACTACCCCGAAGGCTATGAGTGCGGCACGCTTAACACAGGCGGAGTGCTATCATTATCCAAGGCTTTTGATTGGACATATTCCAACTTTAACGAACTCAACAGGCAATACAAGTACCTTTCGGGAGAGATAATTTACGGTTTAAAAAGTATGCGTAAAATCACTTGTTTTTCGGATTTTCCGTCCACTGTAATATCGATTAAGGTTGATGATTACTCCTCAAGCGAGGTTGCGGAAATATTAAACAATCATAATATTGCGGTTAGGAGCGGGCTGCATTGTGCACCAAAAATTCACGAATATTTAGGCACGATAAATGACGGACTTTGCAGGATAAGTATTGGCTTTAACAACACTTTGTCAGACTGTCATACTTTGCTTAACATACTGTCAAAATTGTAATTTAATACCGATTTTTGCAAGCTTTTTGCTTGTTTCATACAAAAAAAAACATCCTGCAATTACGCAGGATGTTTTTATGTTTTTTATTTGTTTTGTATTAAACTTCTTTTAAAATAAACTTGTTATAGTAGTGCTTATTTAATGCTTTAATTTAGATAGCAATTTATTTTTTTATTGCATTTAACACAGCTTGTTTGATTTGGTCTTTTTCGATTACATCCTTAAATCTTACAACTCTTGATTGCAAATTTTGTAGAGGCTCGGGAATATCAAAACCTGTATATTCCTCCAACATATCGGCAGCATTAATGCTGTTTTGCACAAACTCCCCTGTCAAAGCGTTGTAAACATCTTGAGGGAATTTGTAAGGGCTTGCGGTAGAAACAATAACTGTTTTTGTATTGTCCCCGCTGTTTTCTTGATAAGCTTTATAAACCCCGACAGCAACGGCAGTGTGAGTATCAAGAAGATAATCGTTTTCGTCATAAAAATCGGCAATAGTATCCATTGTCATATCCTCATTTGAAAAACCGCCCTCAAAGTTAGCCGCATTTGCTTGCAATTTAGCAAAGTCGATTTCGTAGTAGCCTTTATTTTTCAAACTATTCATTAAATCAGCTACATACTTATCGTCCCTGCCGGAAATTTCAAACAAAAGTCTTTCAAGATTGGAGCTAATCAAAATATCCATTGACGGACTCATTGTCTTGTAAAAATCTCTGTTGATATCGTATTTACCGGAAGAGAAGAAATCCGTAAGCACTTTATTTTTATTTGATGCACAAATCAATTTGTTAATAGGCACACCCATTCTCATAGCGTAGTAACCTGCTAAAATATTACCAAAGTTACCCGATGGTACGCAGAAATTAATTTTATCGCCAAACTCGATTTCGCCGCTTGAAAGCATATCCACATAGCTGGAAACATAGTACGCGATTTGAGGAACAAGTCTACCCCAATTTATAGAATTTGCACTTGAAAGTTTATAGCCGTTTTCAAGTAATTGAGCTTTTACATTGTCGTCGTTAAAAATTACTTTAACAGCACTTTGAGCATCGTCGAAATTACCCTTAATTGCACAAACGTAAACATTATCGCCTGTTTGAGTTTGCATTTGCAATTTTTGCATATCCGAAACGCCCTCGGACGGATAAAAAACGATAATTTCGCATCCCTCAACATCCTTAAAGCCCTCCAAAGCAGCCTTACCTGTATCGCCGCTAGTCGCAACCAAAATAAGAGTTTTGCTAGTCTCCCCTACTTTTTTGCGAGATGCAACCATAAGATGAGGAAGAAGAGTCAATGCCATATCCTTAAAAGCACACGTAGGGCCGTGCCATAACTCCAAAATATAAGTTTTATCGTCGATAGCAACCAACGGACATGGGTCGCCGTCATAAAATCTTGCATACGCTTTTTTAGTATAGTCATTAAGTTCTTCCAACGAAAAATCTGTCAAAAACTTACTTAAAACAAACGCAGCACGCTCGCTGTACTCCATATCTTCCATTGCAGTCAATTCCTGTTTGGAAATAGCAGGAAACTCGCTAGGCACAAACAAACCGCCATCTTCGGACAAACCTTTAACGATAGCCTGTGCACCTGTAACAACAGTATTTTTTGCCCTTGTACTTACATATTGCATAAAAAACTCCTTTTTATAGCCAAAAAAGCCTAACAACGGTTAGGCTTTTTGCATTTAACCGTTTTTAAATATATTTTTTGATAAAAGCGGGTAATTTATCTTCCGCCTCGCTGACAGCAAGAGTGATATCCACATTTGCTTTTTGTGCAAAGTCCCCTAAGTTATCATAGAAATATTCCATCTCCGCAATATCTTCGCCGCAAATCCTGTGGCAACCGTCTATGTAGATGTGTTGAATATCGCTATTGCCGGCCACAATACCGCTAATAAAGCCTAAAAGTCCTTGTTCGCTGACAACGTGATAGTCAGTTGCGTTGATAAGTCTAACCTTGTGTTTAACGGAAAAATTATATTCATCGCTGTCAGTGATAAACACAACCTCGCCATCCATAACCGCAGTGTTAGCCCTGTCAATCAAGCGCTTGGTTTTACCGGTACCTTTTGCTCCGTAAATAATATAAATCATATTTCCCTCCACGATATATATTGTTAATTATATTGTACTATGGAAAAATGAAAAATTCAATACTTTTAACAAAATTTTACATTATTTTGCAAGTAAAAGTAAAGCTTTGTGTCTTTTTGGGTCAATTTGGGCAACCAAACCGTCAAGTTCGTCATCCCCCATAACGGTAGTCCTACCTTGAGCGTATAAGTTATCGATAATCTCCTTAATCTTAATGCAAAGAGGGTCTTTTTTGTCAATCTTATCCGCATCGTCCAAATCGTAGTAACCGTTTATCCAATAAGCAACGCCCGCCAAACCCGAGTGAGAGTCAATGCTTACAAGCGGAGGCTTACCAAGTATTTTTTCGGTATCGAAAATGTTGTAAATTTCTTGGTCTTTCAAAAGTCCGTCTGCATGAACGCCCGCCCTAGTTGTGTTAAAGCTTCTGCCCACAAACGGCGTACGAGGAGGGATAACATAGTCGATTTCCTTTTCAAAATAGTCGGCGATTTCGGTAATTACTGACAAATCCATACCGTCGGTAGTGCCCTTAAATTGGCAGTACTCGATAGCCATAGCCTCTAGCGGACAGTTACCCGTCCTTTCTCCAATACCAAGCAAACTGCAGTTAACGGAAGAACAACCGTACAACCAAGCTGTATCCGCGTTTGTAACCACCTTATAAAAGTCGTTGTGGCCGTGCCACTCTAACCATTCGGACGGAACTTCCGCATAATATTTCAAGCCACTGACAATACCTTGAACGCTCCTTGGCATAGCAACCCCCGGGAAGCCGACGCCATAGCCCAATGTATCGCAAGCACGAATTTTGATAGGAATACCCGCCTGTTTGGAAAGTTTCATAAGTTCGATAGCAAAAGGCACTACAAAACCGTAAAAATCCGCTCTTGTGATATCCTCAAAATGGCAACGAGGAACAATACCCCTATCCAAAGCCATTTTTACAACGCCTAAGTATTTATCCAAAGCTTGCTTTCTTGTAAGGTTCATTTTTTTGAAAATGTGATAATCACTGCAACTTACCAAAATACCTGTTTCTTTGATATTCATCTCTTTAACAAGCTCAAAGTCCTTTTCGCTTGCCCTAATCCAGCTGGTAATTTCGGGGAATTCGTACCCAAGCTCCATACAGTCGCGAACGGCTTGTCTGTCCTTTTCGGTATAAAGGAAAAATTCAGACTGACGAATAATACCCTTTTTACCGCCAAGCTTGTGCATCAATTTATACAAATCAACAATTTGCTTTGCTGTAAACGGAGAAGTCGATTGCTGACCGTCGCGGAAAGTAGTATCGGTAATCCAAATATTTTCCGGCATATCAAGCGGAGTTTGTCTAAAGTTGAAAGCAATTTTAGGGATGCTTTCATAATCGAAAAAATCTCTGAACAGCTCAGGATTAATATTATCTTGTAGCTGTGGTTTCCAAGTCCTTTCTACCAATAAGTTGTCTTGATTTGAAAATTTTATCATAAGCCTCTCCAATAAATTAATGTTTTAGTCAAATTAAAATCAATTTTGCATTTCGGCAAGCAGCTCGTTTTGACTTTCAAGTTGCAATGCCGTAATCATATCGTAAATGTTTCCGTCCAAAAAGTCCTCTAGCGCGTAAATTGTAAGTCCAATCCTGTGGTCGGTCACTCTGCCTTGAGGGAAATTATAAGTCCTTATCCTTTCCGAGCGGTCGCCGCTGCCTACCTGCAACTTTCTGTTTGCACTGTACTCTTTGTTAATAGCCGATTGATAGTGGTCGTAAAGCCTTGCTTTAAGCACTTTCATAGCCGACTCTCTGTTTTTAATTTGCGATTTTTCATCCTGACAGGTAACAACAATGCCTGTAGGGAAATGTGTAATTCTTATAGCGCTTTCCGTCTTGTTAACGTGCTGACCGCCTGCACCGCTACTGCGATAAGTGTCAACCTTTATGTCCTTGTCCAAAATTTCAAAGTTAACTTCCGGCTGTTCAGGCAAAACAGCGACCGTGCAAGTGGAAGTATGCACCCTACCTTGCGACTCGGTAGCAGGTACCCTTTGCACCCTGTGTACACCACTTTCAAACTTAAGCTTGCTGTAAGCCCCGACACCGCTTATCATAAAGGTAACTTCCTTAACTCCGCCAAGCTCGTTGTAGTTCATATCAAGTTCTTTTATCTTCCAACGCTCACGCTCGGCAAACCTCATGTACATTCTTACCAATTCCGCGCCAAAAAGTGCGGATTCATCCCCGCCTGCGGCAGGTCTAACCTCGATAATAACGTTTTTGTCGTCGTTAGGGTCAACGGGAAGAAGAGCGACCTTAAGCTCCTCTGTCAAACTTTCCTTTTTCTTAAGTGCGGCGGAGTGTTCCTCTTTTGCAAGAGCAACCATTTCCTTATCGTCGCCCAAATCGATAATCTCCTCGCACTCCTCTATATCCTTAAGCACTTTTAAATAGGCAAGATACAAGGTTATAGGTTTTTCCAATGCAGAGTGTTCCTTGACAAGCTTTTGCCATTTTTCTTGGTCGGCAATAACACTGCTGTCGCCTATTAAACTTTCAAGCTCTTTGTATCTTGCAAGCATTTTTTCCAATTTTTCAAACATATATTTCCACCGATTTTATTATTCGATAATTATTGACCTATACCTTTTACAAGCTCGCTTAATTAAATTTTACTGCTAAGCTTTGCAAAAATCATTCTGTCGTTTTTTTCCAAGTCCTGCAAACACCTAATGTCCTCAAACACAGCTGTTTTGCAGTTAGTTAAAATCTCCGTCACACTTTCCTTTTGGTCAAAACCAATCTCAAAAGCCAAAATACCACCGATTTTCAAATGGTTTTTAGCATTTTCCACTATTTTGCGGTAAAAGTCCAAACCATCCATTCCGCCATCCAAAGCAATAGTCGGCTCAAAAAATCTTACCTCGGGGTCAAGCATACCAATCACGTCCGTTTTGATATACGGCGGGTTGGAAACAATCAAATCGAATTCCCCGTTTATGTTATCAAAAAGATTGCTTACCACAAAATCTACATGCAAGTTGTTTTGCTCCGCATTTTGTTTTGCAACCATCAAAGCTTTTTCCGAAATATCGCTTGCCGTAACGGCTACGTTTGGATTATCCCTTTTTACAACCAATGCAATCGCACCACTGCCCGTACATAAATCAAGCACAGCTTGCAAATTGTCTTGTTTTATAAGCCTGCTGACTTCCTCAACCAAATACTCTGTCTCAGGCCTTGGGCACAAAACATCGCTGTTTACATTTATCTTCATACCATAAAAATCAGTATACCCAAACACTTGTTGCAATGGCTTGCCTGTACTGCGTTCTTTTGCAAGTGCAAGCATTTTTTCAAAATCATTGCTCCAAACAAATTTCAAATTTGCCACTTCGCTACGAGGGATATTAAGCACCTCTGCCATTATCCAATCTCTATCCGCATTGCCATTAGCATCGATTTTCAACGCATTATTAAACTGTTCCAACGCTTTATCTATCAAAATTTTAGTATTAAACTTGCTTGTAGGTGCATCCTTGTTGCTATCCAATAATTGCACCGTTTTAAATGCTGTTATGGCAACTTCTACCATACTGTCATCGGGCTGTGAGGTAGTTATCTTTTGCAACAAAAGCCCCGGGGCTTTTATTATCCTTACAAATAAGTTATCGAATTTTGCAAGGAACTTAAGTATCTCATACGATATACCCGCCACAACAGGCAGCAAGGCAAGTTTTATAAGCAGTTTAATAAACATTGCCCCAACTTTGCTAGTTACGATATTGTTTGGTACAATACCCACTACGGAAAACAATGCCACGCTTACAATCATAACCAAAAACATAAATGTAGTACCGCACCTGTCGTGTATAGTAGATTGTTTTTGAACGTTTTCCACCGTAAGCTCCAACCCGTGCTCATAGCAGGAAATTGTCTTGTGTTCCGCCCCGTGGTATTGATAAACCCTTTTAATCTCTTTCATCAATGAGGTTAGCAAAATATAAACCACAAAAATTAATATTCTTATAACGCCCTCTATCAAGTTATAACAAAAGGCAGGCATGGTGGTATGTGCAACTTTTTCCACAAGCAGCCTAATACCCTCGATAGAAAAATGCGGAATAACAAAAAACAATCCGATAGCCAAAGCAAGCCCCAAAAGCACCGCAAACCACATCATAACAGACATTACGTTTACTTTAAACTTTTTTGAGCACCACTCCTCAAACTTAGATGGTTCTTCCTCCCCGCCGAAAACCTCGCCCGAACGCATAATAATTTGAACACCCATAACCATAGATGCTACAAAATTGATAACGCCCCTAATAAAAGGCAACCTTTTCCACCTGCTTTTTTGCTTAAGTGGGGTAAACCTAGAGCTTTCCACCTGAATTTCGCCTGTTTCGTCACGAACGGCAGTTGCCATACTGCTCTCGCCGCGCATCATGACACCTTCTAAAACCGCCTGACCGCCTATTGCGGAACGAAACTTTTTTTTCTCTTTCATTATTCCACCCAAAAAGGCATAATTTAGCCACGCAAAGCGTACAGTAAAATTATAACCGAAAAAATATTAAGTTTACAAAAATGGTGCGATAAATCGCACCCCTTGTCGTTGATTACATATTATAACGCTTTTTAAACTTGTTAACACGACCACCTGTATCAACCAACTTTTGCTTACCGGTAAAGAATGGATGACATTTGCTGCAGATATCTACTTTGATTACATCATTAGCAGTAGTACTACCTGTTACGAACTTTTCGCCGCAAGCACATTCTACAGTAACTTCGTGATAGTTAGGATGTATATTCTCTTTCATTTTATCACCTCACAAATGATTTTACCTTAGTATTATATACAATTTTACACAGTTAGTCAAGAATATTAAGCCACTTTTTAAACTTATTTTTATTAAAGCAAATATATGCCCGCAAAAATACTAATTTTTTAAATAAAAATGCGTAATTTAGAATATTTATACTAATCACTTGAATTTAATGCGAAAATATGATAAAATAATTTTATGAGGTATTTTTTATGAGAGAATGGCGACTTACTAAATCTAAGGAATACAAACTTTATACTACAAATAAAGATTCGGAGCAAATTGGGGAAAGGGACATTTACTTTGACCCTGTGTTGCCCGACAAACCATTTGTTAAAGTAAAACTTATCAAAGCAAACCTTTCCTGCTTGGACGTTGCGGCGTTTTTGGGCAAAGGCGACTTTGAGTATCCTATAGTCCCTGCTCGTTCTGCCGTTGCATACATTAGCGAGTCGTATGACTCTGACCTAGAGCAAGGCAGGAAAGTTTTTTTATCCCCTTACGATATTGACAGTAAAGGGGAACTTAAAATACGCAGCTATAACGCAAACGGCTACCTTGGCGACTATGCATACGTGCCTGTGGATAGCGTTTACCCAATACCTGAGGGGATAAAGGATGACGATGCCCTTTTTGTTGAAGATATTGCAGTTGCAATATCCGTATTATCCAAGCTTAATGTGCAAAAAGGCGAATATGTTATTTTGCAAGGTGCAAGCTATCAAAATATACTTATTGCCCAAGTTGCAATTTACTACCACGCAATAGCAATAATTGTGGATACAAATGACGAAAGGTTGGAGGTCGCTGCAAATCTTGGCGTTTACTATACCATAAACGTTAACGATAGCGAAATGTTTGAAAAAATTGCGGAAATCACAAGCGGAAAAATGGTTGATAAAGTCATTTGCCATATCGATATTAATACTAATATCGAAAGCCAAATTTCCTTGATAAAAAATGGCGGAAAAATTGCACTTTACGGCTATGACATTACCTGTAAAAATATCCGCACGGATATTACACCATTGTTTAACAAAAATTTGGAGATTATCGGTATTCACGAGGGTATGGCAAACATTCACAGTGCAATCAACCTGCTTGCAAACGGAGTTGTTAAAACGGATGGTTTGATTGAATACACCACCCCTTTTATCAATATTTTGGAAATTATGAAAGCAAGCGTCGGCAAAATAACCTATTACAAAAGTACAATCACTTTTGAATAAGCTTTAAAACAAAAACACATACAAACATAACAAAAAAATAGTCTGTTGCAAAATGCAACAGACTATTTTTTTAACCTTGTGCCTTTTTATTTAGTTTTTCTTCCACTTCCTTACCTTCCTGCTCTTCATAAAAGGCAATAATCTTTTTTAACTCTTCTTTTAAATGCGTTATCCTTTCGTCGGACAAATCATATTCCCTTATCCTTAACATATAGTTTGGACAAGTGCTAAGTGAAGTAGTTAAGCAATCATTTTTGCCACAGTAAAGCAAACGGAATTTGCATGGCAAAAGTTTTCGCCTGTACAAATAATTGCAGTGCTGACAAGTCTTACAAGTTTTACTCATTTTTTAAACTCCATACGCTCTTTTATATCTTCCTTAAGTATCTGCTCTATTTGCTCCAACTCCGTCAAAAGATTGCTTAATTCAAACATTATATTTGTTTGGTGTATTGGCAATTTGCGCCTAAAGCGATAGTTTGGGCAGTTATCCATAAGTTTTTTATGGTCATGGTAAATACCGCACCAACCGAATTTGCACTCATTGAACTTTTTTACTCCACGGGTGTAATACTTGTTAAAGTGAATACATTTAAAGCATCTGCCTAAATTTGGTTCATTTTCAAGTTTTGGTTTATTTTCCATTTTTTCTCCTTTTTTTATAATTTTAAGTATTTTGCACATACTCAACTTGTCGCCACATATTTGCAATAAACAGCTGTCTGCTACAAATATGTAATATAATAAAATTATGAGGATTGACTATGATTAATTACGGTAAAGAGTTAAAATATCACAGAATTGTAAGAAACAAGTCACTTAGAGATGTTGAAAAAGACACAGGTATAAGTGACACAAATTTAAGTAGATGGGAAAACGGAAAAGTTTTGCCAAATATTGATTTTTGTGTAATACTTGCTAACTACTACGAAATATCACTTGATGAATTAATCGGACGCGATTTTCCATAACAAATGACATTTAAACTGTAACGATAGCGTTACAGTTTTTTTATTTAATATAATGCTAGTGTCATTTACATTATTGATTTTTACTTTATAAATTTTTTTCTTAAAAACTTTATCGTATAAATATTATATCACTAATCTTACAACAATTAAATTTTAAATATCCAATTTTGGAAATTATAAGTTTTAATCAACAGATTTTGCTACAATGTTTACGTTAAGTAAATTTATCAAAAGTTTTACTCAAACTTGAATATAAAACAAGTATAAAAACAATTACACTAAAAGTAGTAAAACAAATTATTTTAACAACTTTTTTTCTTGTTTTACTACTCTTTTAGCATTGTTTTTCTGCACCTAATATGCTATAATTAATGTAAGATTTTTTGTATAAAATTATTTGACAAAAATAAACAGAGTACTTACAAATTTTATGATTACTATCGGGGACGCATTAAAGCATAATAGAATTGTGCGAAACAAAACACTACAAGATATAGCAAATGCCACGGGTATTTCTATCACAAGTTTATCTACATGGGAAAATAATAAAAGTTTACCCAACATTGATTTTTGTGTTAAGCTTGCGGATTTATACGGTATTCCCCTTAACGAGCTTGTTGGACTTGACCTAAAAAAATAATGTAAAATAAAAATCTTGTAGCAACAACTACAAGATTTTTTTATTTGTATACTTATTTAAATTTTAAAGCAATACTACACCCTTGCTTTCGCACTCCTCGATAGTCTCGTTATCCCAAATGGAGCTTTGAACTTCCCCGATATGTGCTTTGTGCAACAATAATTGGCACAACCTCGATTGTCCTATGCCGCCACCTATTGTCAACGGATATGTATTTTCAATAACGTTTTTATGATAGTTTGTGCTTGGCTCAAGTCCTTTTGCCGCAAGTTGGTATTTTAGCGACTTGCTATCCACACGTATGCCCATGGAGGATAGTTCAATAGCCTTGTCAAGCTCGGGGTACCAAACCATTATATCGCCGTTCAACGCCCAATCGTCATAGTCAGGGGCACGCAAATCGTGAACTTCGCCGTTGGAAAGGTTTTCGCCTATTTGCATGATAAACACTGCACCGTACTTTTTGGTTATTGCATTTTCACGTTCTTTTGTGGTCATATTTGGGTAAGCCTTTAGCAAATCTTCGGATGTGATAAAGTAAATATCGTCTACCAACCTGTTGGTTATTTTAGGAAAAACTTTTTCCACATAGCAAGCGGTGTCGTAAATTACCGAGTAAATGTCGCGTACCACCGATTTTAAAAAGTCAAAGTTCCTATCCTTTTCGGTTATTATTTTTTCCCAATCCCATTGGTCAACGTAAACACTGTGCAAGTTGTCAATCACTGCCTCCTGACGCCTTATGGCGTTCATATTTGTGTAAATACCCTCGCCCACATTGTAGCCGTATTTGCCAAGTGCCATCCTCTTCCACTTTGCAAGTGAATGTACAATTTCACAGTTGCTGTTAGGGATTGCCGTAATGTCAAAAGAAACTGCCTTTTCAGTGCCGCTTAAGCCGTCGTTCAAACCGCTATCCGTCCTTACAAACAATGGAGCACTTACTCTATGTAGATTCATTTTTTGTGAAAATTTATCCTGAAAATAATCACGTAGTAATTCGATTGCTTTTTCTGTTTCTTTTACACTAAGCTTAGAAGTGTAATCTTGTGGAATTTTTTGCATATTTACTCCTTTAACAAACTTTTTATACTATCAATGTACCTTGCAAATACAATACCGGGGGCTGCCAAATCAGGTTGCCACCTTTTTATCCATTCCAAAGTAACGTATCCATCGTAGCCGATAGATTTTAAGCCATTTATTGCCTCTTTTAACGGTAGGTCTCCGTTGCCAATCATTTTGTATACGGTTGTTCCGTTCTCCCTCACAGAGTCCTTAATATGGGTGTATTTTATATACTCTCCTATATTTTTAATAGTTTCACTTATAGTTTCCCTATTGTACCTGTATGGATGATGAATATCCCACAAAACACCTATATTGCTCTCCCCTATATTATCCATAAACTTTTTTAACAAGCTTGAATCGCAAAACATTCCGTTTGTTTCCATAAGTGGGGTTACGTTGTACTTATTTCCGTGTTGAGCAAGAGCTTTGTAGTAGCCTGTTGCAAGCTCGAAGTCGCCGTCATCCAACATAGCCCTGTTTGTACACATTACACGCACGTATTTTGCGCCTATTTTGCCCGCTAGCTCTATATACTCCATTGCCTCCTTAATGCTTGTATCGATATTTGTTTTGGTTGCAATGGTTGCGTTAGATGTCAAAATCGGTATTTCCAATCCGCCTAGTTTTTGGATTGTTTTTTCGATTTGTTCGTCCGAAAAACATTTCATAGTAGGGGCGTACATTTCGCTTGCTATACCTCTGATTTCCACACCGTTATAGCCCAAATCTTTTGCCGTCGCCAAAATTTCGCTGAGCGTCCAATCGGGACAGCCCAATGTTGAAAAACCTATTTTCATATTTCCCTCCTTATGCTGTTTCAATTTCTGCCGCGCTTTGAAGTTTTAATAACTCGATTGCCTCTTCACGCATTTTAAACTTTTGAATTTTTCCGCTTGCCGTTACAGGGAAACTGTCCACTATCCTTATATACTTTGGCACTTTATGCTTTGCAAGGTGGGCTTTGGCAAGTTCCCTTAATTCCTCAGGGGTACATATTTCCCCCTCTTTCAGTATGATAACTGCCATAACTTCCTCACCGTATTGCTCGGATGGCACACCGATTACTTGCACGTCTTTTACGATTGGTTGAGTGTAATAAAACTCCTCGATTTCCTTTGGATAAATGTTTTCGCCACCGCGGATTATCATATCTTTAATTCTTCCGACAACCTTGTAGTAGCCGTCCTTATCAACAGTGCAAAGGTCGCCTGTGTGCAACCATCCGTCCTTGTCAATAGCCTCTGCAGTTGCCTCCGGCATTTTGTAGTAGCCTTTCATAATGTTGTAGCCCCTTGCGCAAAACTCACCCGCTACGCCTGTAGGAACTTCCTCCCCTGTTGCAGGGTCAACGATTTTTGCCTCTACGCCGTCAAATACTCTGCCAACGGTGTTTACCCTTAGCTCCAAACTGTCCTCTGTAGTTGTTTGGGTGCAACCAGGGGACGCCTCTGTCTGTCCAAATACTATTGTAATTTCCGTCATATTCATTTTGTCAACAACTTGGCGCATAACCTTGATAGGACAAGGGCTGCCAGCCATTATACCTGTTCTTAAACTGCTAAAGTTGTATTTTTCAAAGTCAGGGTGCTCAAGCATTGCAATAAACATTGTAGGCACGCCGTGTACTGCGGTGCATTTTTCCACCGTAATGGCATTCATAACCTTTGTTGGGCTGAACGACTCCACAGGCACCATTGTTGTTGCGTGAGTTATGCAGGACATCAAGCCAAGCACCAATCCAAAGCAATGGAACATTGGCACTGTTATTAGCAATTTGTCTTTATCGGTAAATTTCATACCATCGCCAATCGATTTGCCGTTGTTGATAATGTTGTAGTGAGTAAGCATTACGCCTTTAGGGAAACCTGTTGTTCCGCTTGTATACTGCATATTAATTACTTCGTGACAATTTAAACTATTCATACGTTCGTTAAGCTCTTCGTCAGTAACATTTACACCTGCAGTTACAATATCCTCAAAATTCATAAAACCGCGTGGTGTATTGCTCCCGCAATATACTATCTTTTTTAAAAACGGAAACTTGCTGTTGTCTACGTCGCCGTTTTTGCTGTTCCTAAACTCCGGCAATAATTTGTCGATTGTATCTACATAGCTGTTGTTTTTAACGCCTTCTATCATTACCAACATTTTTGTATCCGATTGTTTTAACAAATACTCAAGCTCAAACTCTTTGTAGTTGGTGTTTACGGTTACCAAAATTGCACCTATCTTTGCGGATGCAAACAAAATTTCATACCACTCGGGTACGTTTGTAGCCCAAATTGCAACTTTATCATCCTTTTTTATTCCGAGGCTAAGAAGACCCTTTGCCACCGCATTACATCTTTCGTTCAATTCCGACCAAGTTTTTTGGTACTCTCTGGTAGTATATTTTATAGCTACCGAGTTAGAATAGTTTGCTGCCAAATCATCAAGCATGCCGCCTAATGTTCTTTCAATCATTTCCATCTTCTTTACCTCCTTTTAGATAGTTATGTTAAAAAAATTTTTGTCTAAGTTATATCGCACACGCTTATTTCGACAATCTTCCGCCATTACCGACACTTTTTGTCGTAATTTAGGTTATTTCACGTTATTTTTATAGCTAAATGTCGATTTATCATAGCATTTTGTCGAATTGTCATAATATTTTTGCAATTATTTGTCGATTTTTATAATTTTCACGCTACTTTTTGCAGTTATTTGTCGACTTTTGCGTGCAACATATTATTATATTATTATATCATTATATCTGCTTTAAGCTAATCTTGCTTTATTTTATCACTCATTAATTTTTTATAAATTTTACTAAACACAATTTCAAACTCTTCATTAGTAAATGTATTACTCATATAAGAATATCCTCTAATAAGCTCATTACTTCATCAAGTGCATATAGTCCGATTAAACTTTCGACATTGTCTATGCTGTCGTCTTCTAATTGCTGTACAAAATCAATCAATTTAGCGATATTTGCATTGTCTTCATACTTGCTATACAATTTTGTTATAACGCGTTTTGTAACACTAAATTTGCTTTCTTCACTTGCTTTATCAGCCAAATTCCATTTATGCACTTTGCAAATAATTGTATGCCCCTCTTCAACAACACTATCAAAAACTAGACTTTTCTTATCCATTTTAATTCTCCTTCTCATTTATATTGTTAAATTATCTGCGTTCTCTGCACTCTCTTCCACTGCTTGAGGCTGTGTTATATCCTTTTGTGTTTCATTATTTATCGTTTTTTTGATTTACAACAACAATATTGTTAAATTTAATGTGTTTTTTCGATTATTGCGAATCTGCAAGTTGCTTTTTGTTTATATTTAAAAACTTGGAGATATCAAAAGCTTTCCAAGGGCTCGCATCTTCAGGCGGATATGCACGAAAAACCATTTTTTCCTTTGTTGTAGGGTGGAAAAACTTAATTTCGGTTGCCCACAATGCCAAATTGTAGCCTTTTGTCCTTACATCCGCACCATACTTCATATCTCCAAAAATAGGAGTGCCCAAACTTGCCATTTGCACGCGGGCTTGGTGCGACCTGCCTGTTATAAGATTGATTGAAACAAGGCTAAAACCTTGCACCTCGTCTAGCACCTTGTAGTCAAGCTCTGCCCTTTTAGCACCTTCCTCCGAAAACGGAGCGATAACAACGGTATTATCCCTGCTATCCTTTTTAAGGTAGTGCTCAAGCTTTCCGCTTTTGTATGTAGGGCTACCGCAAACCACCGCTAAGTATTTTTTGTCAAACTCGCCGTTCCTTATACTTTCGGAAAGTCTGCTTGCGGCTTTGGAAGTTTTTGCAAATACCATAACACCGCCCGTAGGTCTGTCAAGCCTGTGCACCAAGCCTAAAAAAACATCCCCCGGTTTGTTGTATTTTTCCTTTAGATACTGTTTTATCAAAGTAAGCATATCCATATCCCCTGTTATGTCTGCTTGCGACGGGATATTAAATGGTTTGATTACCACGATTATATGATTGTCTTCGTAGGCAATATCCAAATCTTTATATGTGATAGGTTGCATTTTTACCTCCTGTATTTTGCGTGTAGGGTTAGTTAGTGTAAACCATAACCCAAACTGTTAAAAAGACGTGTCTTTTGTTTTAGATAGACCTCTTTGGTTTTATCTTTTAAAAGTTGCAAGTCCGCTGCAACCGCAAGGCAAATCTATCCCCTCATTGGTTGGCAGTGCTACTTCGTAGGCATCTATTTCCGCCTTAAAGTCCTTTAGGGCGATTGTTAGTATATTTTTTATCACTATAGGTTGCAAGCCTGTTGTATACGAATTTATCAAAAAAAACAACGGATTATCCACAAGTACCTCACGGCATAGTTTTACCAAATCAAAAAGATTTTCTTCTATTTTCCAAGTCTCGCCGTTAGGGCCTCTTCCATAGCTTGGCGGGTCCATTATAATTGCATCGTATTTGTTGCCACGCCTTATTTCCTTTTCGATAAACTTTTTGCAGTCATCTACTATAAAACGCGTGTTTTCCGTAGCAACTTCGCTTGATATGCAGTTTTGCTTTGCCCTGTCCACCATAGCTTTTGCACTATCCACATGCGTTACGTGTGCGCCTACTTTGGCACAAGCCACCGTTGCACCGCCCGTATAAGCAAACAGGTTAAGCACTTTTATTTTTCGTCTGCTGTTTGTGATAAGCTCGGACATTTTGTCCCAATTTACTGCTTGTTCGGGGAACAACCCTGTGTGCTTAAAGCCCATCAACTTGCAATTAAATTTAAGACCTTTTCGCTCTATGACAAAGTTTTGCGGAATGTCTTGTGTAAAAGTCCATTCCCCACCACCCGTCGAGGAGCGTTTGTATATGGCGTTTATGCCTTTGTAGGACGAAAGTTTGAATTTTGACGGCCAAATAACTTGAGGGTCGGGGCGTAGCATTATAAGTTTGCCCCATCTCTCCAATTTTTCCCCGTTGCCGGTAGCTATTATTTCATAGTCTTTCCATCCGTTTGCCACTTTTGCCATATATTATACCTTTTGAATATATAATGATACTTCATCTCCGTTTATATTCCATTGTTTAGAATATCCGTCGATTGCTCCGTTATTTATACTGTCTGCCAATACGTCCGATAAAATGCTCTTGTCTCTTGCCAAAACTTCCGCAGACATTCCGTTTGCAACATAGCCGATATTGATATGGTCTGTCACTTCAAAGCCTGCCTCTTTACGCATTGTTTGAATTTTTGAAACAAGTTCTCTTGCAACACCCTCTCTAATCAATTCGTCAGTTAAGTTTGTGTCGATTGTTACTGTTATGCCTTTGTCGCTCTCGCTATACATACCTGCTTTGCTTGTTGTACCAATCAACAAATCTTCCTTTGCAAACTCTACATTTACGCCGTTGATTACTACGCTGTGTACTCCGTTTTCTACATCGCTTACAACTTTGTTGCCGTCACAATTTGCAAGATACTCGCGAATTCCACCAAGCAATTTGCCATACTTAGGGCCAATAGTCTTAAGTTGAGGTTTAATCTCATATCCAACAAAACTGCTGTTGTCCTGCACGATTTGCGCCTTTTTGATATTCAATTCCTTTGCGATAATGTCAAGCATACCCATATCATTAAGCTTTATATCCGCTTTGATATAGATATTTGCCAAAGGCTGTCTGTTTTTCATATTCGATGCGTTTCTTGCAGCACGACCTAGCTCTACGCTTGCAATAGCAAAGCTCATATCTTTTTCAAGGTTGCTGTCCTCAAACGCTTTATCTGCCACAGGGAAATCGCACAAATGTACGCTTTCCGGCTCGTTTTTAAAGAAGTTAACCACTAAGTTTTGGTACATTGTCTCCGCAATAAACGGAACAAAAGGTGCAATAACTTTTGATAATGTTACAAGTGTGGTGTATAGCGTTGTGTAAGCAGCAATCTTGTCATCATCCATATTGCTACCCCAAAATCTGTCACGGCATCTTCTTACATACCAATTAGAAAGTTCGTCCGTAAACTCGCCAATCGCTCTTGCAGACTCTGTGATTTTGTACTCGTTTAAATCGCTATCAACTTCCTCAATCAAAGTTTGTAGCTTTGACAATATCCATTTGTCCATTAGCGACAATTTGCAATCTTTTATATTGTATTTTGTCGGGTCATATTTATCAATATTTGCGTAAAGTACAAAGAATGCGTACGTATTCCACAAAGTACCCATAAACTTCCTTTGTGCTTCGCTTACATTTTCCGCACTGAATCTGGACGGCAACCATGGGCTTGAACCTGTGTAGAAATACCACCTTACCGCATCCGCACCTTGCTTGTCAAGCACTGTCCAAGGGTCAACTACATTGCCCTTATGCTTACTCATTTTTATACCGTCTTTATCGTTTACGTGCCCTAAAACTATACAATTTTTAAATGGTGCTTTGTCAAACAATAATGTTGATATTGCCTCCAAGGTGTAAAACCATCCTCTTGTTTGGTCAACTGCCTCACTGATAAAGTCTGCAGGAAACTGCTTTTCAAAGATGTCTTTATTTTCAAACGGATAGTGCCATTGTGCAAAAGGCATACTTCCCGAGTCAAACCAACAGTCCATAACTTCCGGTGTTCTGTGCATTGGCTTGCCGCACTTTGGACACTTGATAACCACCTCGTCAATGTACGGTCTGTGAAGTTCTATATCTTTGTCAAGACCGCCCAATTCCTTAAGTTCCGCCTTAGAGCCGATTACATGAGTTTCGCCGCAGTCCTCGCATACCCAAATAGGTAGTGGTGTGCCCCAATATCTTTCTCTTGAAATACCCCAATCGATTACATTCTCCAAGAAATTACCCATTCTTCCCGTACCGATTGTAGGAGGCATCCAATTTACGCTCGCATTGTTTTTAAGCAACTTGTCGCGTACGGCTGTCATTTTGATAAACCAGCTTGAACGTGCATAGTACAATAGCGGTGTATCGCATCTCCAACAGAATGGATAGCTGTGTTCGTACATTAGCTCCTTAAACAAAAGGCCTCTTGATTTAAGGTTTGCGATAACTGCTTTGTCGCCTTCCTTGCAAAATACGCCCGCAAAATCTGCACCGCACTCTTCGGTAAACTTACCATCAGTGCCAACCATTTGCAAAAACGGAAGATTGTATTTTCTGCCAACATTAGCGTCATCCTCACCAAATGCAGGAGCAATGTGTACAATACCCGAGCCGTCGGTCAATGTTACATAGCCGTCACAAGTGATATAATATGCCTTTTGCTTTGTGGTGTTCAAATCAAAAAGCGGCTCATATTCCGTACCTTCATATTCGATACCTTTTTTGCAATCGATTACTTCATACTCTTCAAACAAAGTGGATACCAAAGCTTCCGCCATTACGATAATTTCGTCATTAGCCTTGATTTTCACATAGTTTTCGTTAGGATTCATACAAAGTGCAACGTTTGAAAACAATGTCCAAGGAGTAGTCGTCCAAGCAAGGAAATATGCGTTTTGCTCCCCTTTGATTGCAAATTTGACGAATATGGATTTTTCCTTTACATCCTTATAGCCCTGTGCCACCTCATGAGAAGAAAGTGCTGTTCCGCAACGAGGACAATAAGGCACGATTTTGTGTCCTTTATAAAGCAAACCTTTGTCGGCAATTTGTTTAACTGCCCACCAAATAGACTCAATATAATTGTCATTGTAAGTGATATAAGGGTCATCCATATCCACCCAATAACCTACTCGGCTGGACATTTTTTCCCATTCGCCCTTGTATTTCCAAACGCTTTCCTTGCATTTTTTGATAAAAGGCTCTATACCATAATTTTCAATCTCTTTTTTACCGTCGATTCCTAGTAGTTTTTCAACCTCTAGTTCTACAGGCAATCCGTGAGTATCCCAACCTGCTTTACGCAAAACTTTATAACCTTTCATAGTCTTGTAACGTGGGATAATATCTTTCATAACACGGGTCAAAATATGCCCTATATGAGGTTTACCATTTGCAGTCGGTGGGCCGTCAAAAAAAGTAAAATACGGCTTACCGTCGTTTTTATTTACGCTTTTTTCAAAAATCTTATTCTCGTTCCAAAAATCTATGATTTCCTTTTCGCGAGAACAAAAATCCATACTAGAATCAACTTTCTTGTACATAGCATACTCCTATTTTTTACTCCGCAAACAAAAATTTGCGAAGATAGTATTTATTATATATTTAATAAAATA
>OFFU01000706.1_pt1 | contig 31218 bp, 28 predicted proteins | sample 1521451 | NCBI WGS metagenome assembly OFFU01 (sample SAMEA3504106, study PRJEB24116) | mouse gut metagenome | biome: mouse gut; feature: mouse-associated habitat; material: faeces | place: Denmark | collected 2011 | reverse complement strand
TGGATGGAGCTCTTTTCAATTAGAATACAGCGCACTTTTCAATTAGTATCTACATTTACGCTTGCGCACAAATACTTTTGGTGCAATATTTCGTATGCGCCATAATATGGCTTTTGCCATACATCGTTATTTCAATGAAAGAGGATTCTTCTATTTCAATACTCCTATAATAACAACATCTGATAGTGAGGGAGCAGGAGAACTCTTTGAAGTCAAAACGGAATTAAAAGATGATTTTTTCGGTTCCCCAGCCAATTTAACAGTTTCGGGACAATTAGAGGGCGAGCTTGGTGCGTTAGCATTGGGGGCAATTTACACCTTTAGCCCGACCTTTAGGGCAGAAAATTCAAATACATTCCGTCATCTTTCCGAATTTTGGATGATTGAACCGGAAGTTGCCTTTAATGATATTAACGACAATATGGATTTGGCAGAGGACTTTTTGAAATATCTAATCCGTTATGCACTTGAAAATTGCGAAAGTGATTTAGCTTTTTTAAATGACAACGTAGATAATGGTTTAATGGATAAATTACATTTCGTTGCAAATAATGAATTTATGCGTTTGCCTTATTCTAAAGCTATAGAGATTTTACAAGAATCCGGGCGTCAATTTGATTACCCTGTAAAACCGGGAATTGATTTATGTGCTGAACATGAACGTCATTTGGTGGAAGAATATTTTCGCCGCCCTGTGATTGTTACAGATTATCCTAAAGAGATAAAAGCATTCTATATGAAACAAAATGAAGATGGGAAAACAGTTCGTGCAATGGATGTATTATTTCCGAAAATTGGGGAAATCATAGGAGGTTCTGAACGGGAAGCCGATTATACAAAATTATTGCAGCGAATGAAAGAATTGAATATGAATACCGAAAAACTGTGGTGGTATCTTGAATCACGCAAATTTGGCACTGTTCCCCATTCAGGCTTTGGATTGGGTTTTGAACGGTTGATGCTGTTTATTACAGGCATGACAAACATTCGGGATGTTATTCCGTTTCCACGTACACCCCGAAATGCAAATTTCTGATTATAACGAAATTCAATCATGCAAGATTATATCAATGAAATATTGCATCGAATAAATGAAGAAATGGAGTTGCTTGGCATTGATGAAAATGTCTGCGTGGAGGATGCTTTGCATATGATAGATGTCATACGACCTTTATTCGATAACTTGCGGAGCATGACTGTAAAATATGAATTTCAGAACGAAGATGAAGAAATTCATTTCTTTAAAGATATAAAGCCTGACATTCTTAGTCGGTATTTATACTTTTACAAAATAACAAGAATTGAGATGAAACGTCCGATTGGCAGTGATGATGTACAACGAGAGTATCTTCATTGCCAATTGGATAATTTAAAATATTTCTTTGACCAAAATCTTGATTTCTACCAATATTATCGTTCGAAAGCAACCCACTTAGATTCTTATTACTTTGTTCGGTATAAAGCGAATTTTAGATTGTGTGTTGATAGCGCATTTTTAGATAAAGACCCAGCCTTTTCTACTGGATATGATTACAAAGTAGCTAAAATTTTGTCGAATGAAATGCTACGAATATATCTCAATAGACAATTACAATTGTTAGACAGGAAAATGCAAATATCTAAAATACGAGCGGCACTTTCTGACTTTAATCTGAAATGGACTGGCTCTAAATCAGATGCAGTAGAGTTTGGATATGGACTTGTTGCTATTGCAACACTCAATAATGGAAATGTGACAATAAAAGAAATCATGGCTTTCATTGAAGCAGCTTTTGATATAGATTTAGGAGATTATTATCGAACATATCTAACTCTCAAAAACAGAAAGAAAAATCGAACTGCCTTTTTTACATCAGTAATCGAACAACTGTTAAAGCGAATGGAATCGGACGAATTGTAATAAAGATATTTAGTCCACATAAAAACTACCAAGTAATTACCAACTTGGTAGTTTTTGTTTTTATACGATTTAGATATGAAATGCGGCATTTTCGGGTAATAACACCCTGCTTTTGCTACTGAAAAAGAGAAAAATAAATATTCACCAACTTGGTTATACCTTGTAATTTTTATCTTTTGAAACCCGCCATCTTTGCAGCAAATCAATTAGTTAGCGAAATGGAGATAATAACATTTGAGTCAAAAGCCTATAAGGAATTAGACAACAAGATTACCGCTATTGCCGATTATATATTTAATCACACAGAAGCGGAAAGTACCAATGAGGATGAAATTTGGGTGGATAGTTACGAGGTCTGCACATTTCTAAAAATCAGTGACCGGACATTACAACGCTTGCGGACAGCCGGGACTGTCACTTATTCCAATATCAAGGGACATTATTTCTACAAGATTGGAGAAATAAAACGATTATTGGAAGAACGCCTGATTAAACGAGATAAGGACAGTATTAACGACCTGATAACCAACCACCAGTTATATGTTAAGGAAAGAAGAAATATTAGAAAGGACAAATAATGGGTTATCCGTGTTCAAGCATTACATATCCGGTAATTGGCGGATAGGACGCAATTTTTTAAACCCGCTTTATGAGGATAACAAAGCGTCCTGTAACATCTATTTCGACCGCCGAAGTGGTATCTATAAGATGAAAGATTTCGGCAACGACAGTTATAGCGGTGATTGTTTCTTTTTCGTGGGACAACTTAAAGGGCTGGACTGTAACAATTCAATGGATTTTGTGGAGATACTGGAAACCATAGACCGGGATTTAGGATTGGGACTGGTAACAGGTAATCCGATACCAGTTACCCGTACTTCTTCCCATATAGTAAATGATATGCCGGAAGAAACACCTGAAAAGGAAAGCAAACCCTACCAGTTCAGGGAACAGAAATTTCCGCTTGCTGAATTGATGTACTGGCAGCAGTATGGTATCACACCGGAAGTATTGGAACTTTATAAGGTGTGTTCCTTACGGGACTTTCAGAGCGTAACAGCGGATGGAACACCGTTCACTTATACTTCATCCGTAACAGAACCGATGTACGGGTATAAGAACAAACGGTACATAAAACTGTACCGTCCGTTCTCGAAAGCCCGTTTCCTCTATGGTGGCAATTTCGGGGAAAACTATTGTTTCGGATTAGAGCAGCTACCCGCAAAGGGTGATACACTGTTTATCACAGGCGGAGAAAAGGATGTCATGTCATTGGCGGCACATGGTTTTCATGCTATCTGCTTCAACAGTGAAACGGTGATTATTCCGCCTACGCTGATTTATAAATTGACGTTCCGTTTTAAGCATATCATCTTATTATATGATACTGACAAGACGGGAAAGGAAAGCGCACGCAAACAGGAAAAGCAGTTGGAAGAATTTGGAATAAGACGGTTACTTCTACCGCTTCCTGGAACAAAAGAGGAAAAAGATATTTCCGATTATTTTAAGGCAGGAAATACCCGTGAAGATTTCCTGAAATTGTTTATCGAATTTTTAGATAACCTATATAGTGATACATTGATTATGCTTAAATCGTGCGAAATAGACTTTAATAATCCCCCGGCAAAAGCGCAAGTAATAATTTCTGCCGGGGATGTTCCATTGGGAACACAAGGAAACCTGTTTGGTATTACAGGCGGCGAGGGAACAGGAAAGAGTAATTATATAGCTGCCATGTTAGCGGGCTGTATCTGCCAACCGGATAAGGAAATAGATACGCTCGGCATACAGATAGCTGCCAACAGTAAACACAAAGCGGTATTACTCTATGATACGGAACAGTCCGAAGTGCAACTGTTCAAAAATGTAAGTAACCTGCTGACACGTGCTAAGCAACCGAACAAACCGGAAGAACTGAAAGTATTCTGCCTGACGGGTATGTCCCGTAAAGAACGCCTGCACGCTATCGTACAAAGTATGGATAAATTCTATTACCAGTATGGCGGCATCCAGTTGGTAGTTATTGACGGCATCGCCGACCTTGTAAAGAGTGCCAATGATGAAGTGGAAAGTGTGGCAGTGATAGATGAACTATACCGACTGGCAGGAATTTATAATACCTGTATTCTCTGCGTGCTGCATTTTGTACCCAATGGATTGAAGCTGCGGGGGCATTTAGGTTCGGAATTACAACGTAAGGCGGCAACTATCCTTTCCATCGAAAAGGACGAAGAACCCACACAATCTGTGGTAAAAGCCCTGAAAGTAAGGGATGGTAGCCCGCTGGATGTCCCTTTAATGCTCTTTTCGTGGGATAAAACAGCCGGAATGCACCTTTACAAAGGAGAAAAGCCACGAGAGGAAAAAGAGAAACGCAAAGAAAAGGAACTGGTCGGGGTTGCCCGTGACGTGTTTGGCAGACAGGAACATATAACCTATATAGATTTGTGCGAGCAGATACAACAGATTTTGGATGTCAAGGAACGGACAGCTAAAAGTTATATCCGCTTTATGCGGGAACGAGACATTATCATCAAAGACCCGTCCAACCAAAGTTATTTTATGATTGGTTTAATTTAATCAGACAGCCTTATGTATATAGACAGAGAAGATTTTACCGCATGGATGGAACGTATCATGGATAGGTTCGATATGCAGGACAAGAAGATAGACAAAGTTATAAAAGGTCGTAACTGTTTGGATGGGGAAGAACTGCTGGATAATCAGGACTTGTGCCTGCTGTTAAAAGTAGCCCCCCGAACACTGACCCGTTACCGGAAAAAGGGAATACTCCCTTTCCTTATGCTGGATGGCAGGTGTTATTACCGTGCAACGGACGTACACAAGTTAATTCGGGAGAAAACCGATTAATTTTTTCTTTTCTAATGGTTTTCAATCCTGTTTTGTCGTAAGATAAGGCAGGATTTCTTGTTTTGTATATAGGAGTTTTCAGGGATTTGGCTAACTTTGCAAAAGTTACATAGAAGATAATGGCGATTGAACAGTAACCTGTGATGTTGCCTTTATATATATCATATTCGTTCGCCGAATATCTCACTACGAAAACTGGCACTTTTCAAAATGACGAGATTTTCAGCGCAATGTCTATGCTATGTTTTAACATAGCGTGGGCTTGCCTGTTTCGTCATTTAGGTATGCCAGTACCTCGTAGTGGAGCAGTGTGAGTTCACGCTTCTTTTTTGAGATACTGGTGGACAGTTTGAATAAAGATTATAAACGGGTCACCCGTAAAAATATAAACTGTTTAATGCCTAACAATATGAAACAAATTAAAGCGCATATCGCTGTGTCTCTCGATGGTTTTATCGCAACATCGGACAATGAACTGGACTGGATTACTTCAAATGTAAAATCGCTTATTGGAAAAGAATACGAAACGGCTACTTGCTTGCTGATGGGAGCTAATACTTATACCTATTTATTTGAGCATTGGGGTGGATGGTTATATAAAAGTAAACGTACTTTTGTAGTTTCCCACCACGATGCAAATGTTACGCCGGATTGTGGAGTGGAATTTCTTATAGATGCTCCACTTCGGAAAGTACATGAAATGAAAAGTGATAATGATATGCTGTTAGTCGGTGGTGGTAAACTTTTGACTACACTTATTCAAGCGGGACTGTTGGATAGTCTGACCCTTTACACTATTCCTGTTATGCTTGGTAAAGGTATCAGTTTCATAGGTGAAACTTTTGGCTCAAATTGGTATTTGGAGAGTTCTAAAATTATAGATAACAATATTTTGTTATCCTCATATAAATATGTGAATGCAAGATGATAAAAAGGGAGAGTATAGAACATTGAAGTTCTATACTTTCTTCTGTTTTTCCGTTTTTTGACGGTGTTCTAAAATTTCATCGGAATGTTCCAAAGCCCATTGAATAATACCATCTAAGGGCGACATTAAACTTTTTCCAAGCGATGTAAGACTGTATTCCACTTTTGGTGGTATTTCCGGGTACAGTTTACGATTCACTAACTTATCGGCTTCTAATTTCTTTAATGCTGTAGCCAGCATCTTTTGTGACACATTCGGAGTGTTTCTTAATAGCTCATTGAAGCGCAAGGTTCCCTTCTGATGCAGAAGAAACAATATGCGTAACGACCATTTATCACCGAAACGGTCAATTATTCCACAGGCAGGACAAATAGCTTCTCTATAATGAGTATCATCCATCTTTTTTTCTTATTTAATTCATTATCAATCAATAATAGTTACCTCTACGTTACTATCTTACTTAATGGTAAGTTCTTTTTTTATACTAAGTATCTTAGTAACTTTGTTCGCACAAAAGTAACTAAATATATTGAATATACAAAGTTTTCGGTCTTTCTAAATATTTAGCAAGGACTGAAACTTATAAAAATTAAGAGTATGGAAATAGAGAAAATGCACTTTGACGGTCAAATTTGGCGACCACCCTATGAAGCAAGTTCGCAACTGTTACAGGTAACAGCAGGATGTACATATCATAAATGCAAATTTTGTAGCCTGTATCATGGAACTAAGTTTAGATTATCCCCTGTTTCGGAAGTTGAATCAGACTTGAAAATAATTCAGGAATACCAGCCTAAGGCAAGACGTGTCTTTCTGACTGGTGCCAATCCTTTTGCTTTGAGCTATAACAGATTGTTGGATTTGGGGTTATTGATTCGGAAGTATCTCCCTTATTGCGAAACAATAGGAACATTTTCCCGCATAGCAGACATTAAATCGAAGAGTGTAGAAGAACTGAAGAACTTGCGTCATTTAAAGTTTGACAGTATTAGTATTGGCACGGAATCGGGAGATGATGAAACCTTGTCAAGAATGAATAAGGGTAATACGGCAGCAGATATATTGGAGCAGTGCAGAAAGCTGGAAGAAGCCAATATTCGTTATAATTTGGTTTATCTGACAGGGCTTGCGGGAAAGGGGAAAGGACAGCAGAATGCAATTCATACGGCTGAAATATTTAATCAGCTACATCCTTTTACTATAAACTTTGTTTCTTTGACCGTATTTCCCGAATCGGAACTTTATCAGGAAATACAAGAGGGTAAATTTATTGAGGCATCGGAGCGGGAACGTCTGTTGGAGTTGAGAACCTTTATTTCTGCCCTTAGCATAAGGACAACTTTATTGGGAAATACAGTTTCAAATACAATACCTTTTGTAGGTATGGTTCCCGATGATAAAGTCCGAATATTGAATGAACTGGATGCTGCAATCCGTCAAAGAAGTGAAATAGAATTAAAGCAGTATAGAAACGGCATAAGGTCATTATAAAAGCAGAGAGAAACGGGGGTAATTTCCCTGTTTCTCTCTTTCTATGGCATGATGACATTATAATATAGTTACTATCTCATCAATGCTTTTGCGGGCTGTTGGATTGTGCTTTGAATCCGCTGGATAACCTATAGGAATTATTGCAACCGGATGAATATTAGCAGATAATCCCAAGCTATGTTTGCATTCATCTATATCGAAATTGCAAACCCAACAAGTTCCTAACCCTTGTTCCGCTGCTGCCAAACAGATATGTTCCGTAGTGATAGCAGCATCAATATCTGCATGATTTTTATTATCATACTGACGTGTCCATGCAACCGAATCATTAGCACATACAATGATATATAAGGGGGCTTCCATAAACCATTTGGCAGGGTAAACCTTTTGCAGCTTTTTTTTCTGCAATTCACTTTGTATCACTATAAATTGCCACGGCTGTTTGTTTACGGCAGACGGTGCATACCGGGCGCATTCAAGAATATAATCCAACTTTTCTTTCTCTACTTCTTGGGAAGTATAGCTTCTTACGGAATAACGCTTTTTTGTTAATTCTAAAAAATCCATGATGTATAATATTAATTGAGTTAAAAAATAAATCGCTATGTCTTATAACTGTATTATTTGTCCTGTACTGATATAATTTATTTTTTCGTCAGCAATACCTTTCAATATTCCATAGGCTTCTTCACCAGTACAATGGCAAGTATAAAATGTTGTATTTCGGCATAAAAACGTATTTGCAATATCTTTAATTAGGTTTATGTTTTCGGTTCTTTTCTTCAATGGGTCATAAAGATGAAAACCTGATATGCAATATTTCATTTCCTGTTTTGCAATATCTTCGGCTCTATTTAGAATATTGACTATTCCATTGTGAGCACAACCGCTGAATAAAGTTTTATAATTGCTTTCGGTTATAATCAAATATTGTTCATGCTTAAATGTATCATGCTCATACGTCCCATTTTGTTTGACGAATAGACTATTGTTTGCTGTAGGTAAATAACGATATTCCTCTATATTGGAAAATATTTGCAATTCCTCATCTATTACATACTCATCCTCGATAAGAATAATTCTTGGATTATCTTTTAATTTTCTATCGAGACCAACGTACCATTTCATACCTAAGAAATTAGCATAATACTCCTCAAAAGCGTATCGACTAATGTATATATTCGCTTTGGTATTATTTTCTAAAAAATACTTCAAAGCTCCCCCGTGGTCATTGTGACCGTGAGAAATAATCACAGAATCAATATCCGTAATATCCACATCTAATTTGACTGCATTTTCCAAAAACAAATTATTTGAGCCTAAATCAAATAGTAGTTTATGCTTCTTTGTCTCAATATACAAGCATAGTCCGTGTTTACTTTTATAGTCTTTGGATATGCTTGTATTTTCAACCAATGCTATTACCCTCATTTCATTTGTTCTATTTTGAAACCAGCTTTGCTTATCAGTTCTACTATTTCACTTGCTGCCAACTTATCGGACGTTACAGTCAGGGGACGATTGGAATCGGACAAATCCAAATTCCATTCTTCTCTGTTCATTTTACCTTGCAATATTTCTTCTATTTTAGCAAGACAGCCCATACATTTGGCATTTGTTTTAAAAGTCATTGTTTCCATTTTAATTGATTATTAAGTTATTCTTTTTCTTTTTAAACGCAAGCTGTTTAACACCACAGATACAGAACTGAATGCCATAGCCGCACTTGCCCACATTGGATTTAAAAGGAATCCGTTTACTGAATAAAATATGCCTGCCGCAATGGGAATACCAATCAAGTTATAAATAAATGCCCAAAACAAATTCTGATAAATTGTTTTTATCGTCAATTGTGACAGCCGGATGGTTTCCGGTATTTTCAGCAAATCGGATGAAAGAATGGTTGCCATTGCCGTATCTACAGCAATATCACTGCCTTGCCCCATTGCTATGCTTAAATCCGCTTGTGCTAAAGCCGCACTATCATTAATTCCGTCACCCACCATGCCTACTTTTTTCCCATTGGCTTGCAATTCTTTTATGAATTGAGCTTTCTCGTTCGGCAACACTCCGGCTTTATAATGGTTTATTCCTACCTTTCGAGATATTGCTTGTGCTGAAATTGCATTATCTCCTGTCAGCATATACACTTCAACACCCATTTCCTGTAGTTGTGATATGGCTTGTGCCGAAGTTTGTTTAATTTCATCGGTAAGGGCTATAGCTGCAATGGCTTGTGTGGAATCAGCAAACCATACCAATGTTTTAGCTTCCTGTGTCCATTTGTTTGCCAATTCCTGCAAATGACTGGCTATCGTAATATGGTTATCATTCAATAATGACAGGCTGCCTGCGTAATAAGTCTGACTGCCTACTACACCTTTTACACCTTTCCCCGGAACGTTTTCAAACTTATCAATGGAAATCTCTTTTTCATTCTGCAAAGTATTGACTACGGCATCCGAAAGAGGATGTTCCGATAGCTTCTCTAAACTGTACAGTATTTTTTGGCTATGTTCAAAGCCGTTTTCCCATAGGCTTTCAACGACTACCGGATGCCCTGCTGTGATAGTCCCTGTTTTATCAAGAATTATCGTATCTATCTTTTGGGCAATCTCCAAGCTTTGGGCATCTTTAATTAAAATCCCTTTTTCAGCACCTTTTCCAATGCCTACCATAATGGCAGTGGGAGTAGCCAAGCCTAATGCACAAGGGCAGGCAATTATCAATACAGTGACCATTGCCAACAATCCATTGGTGAAGCCGTTCGTTGGTGCTAAAAATATCCATGCAACAAAAGCTATAATTGAAATACTAATAATAGCCGGGACAAAGAATCGGGCTATTCTATCCACTAACTTTTGAACGGGAGCTTTGCTGCCTTGCGCATCCTGCACCATGCGGATGATTTGTGCCAGCATCGTGTCAGAACCTATCTTATCGGCAATAAACCGGAATGTCCCCTTTTGATTGATGGTTCCGGCAAATACCTTTTCGCCGGATTGCTTGTGCATGGGAACAGGCTCGCCATTCAACATACTTTCATCCACGTATGATTCTCCTGTAACAACCATGCCATCTACTGCAATGCGTTCTCCGGGTTTAACAAGAATTGTATCACCTTTTTGTACGGCTGTTATCGGAACGGTACGTTCATCAGAATCTACGATAATAGTTACCGTCTTAGGTTGCAGCCTGATTAACTTTTTTATGGCAGTTGAAGTGTTTTGCTTCGCGCGCTCTTCGAGTAATCGTCCCAACAGGATGAATGCAATGATAACACTTGCCGCTTCAAAATAAATATGCGGTTCAATCCCTCTTGACAACCAAAAATCAGGAAACAACAGATTAAAAACACTGAATGTATAGGCTATTCCGGTACTAACAGCTACCAGGGTGTCCATATTGGAAGTGCCATGCTTTAATTGCCGCCACGCATTGATATAAAATTCACGTCCCAAACCGAAAACCACAGGCGTGGCGAGAAGCCAAAGTACATATTTTAAAGAGGATATATCTTCAAAAAACATACTGATAACCATAATTGGGAGAGATAACAGCAGGGCTGCCATTGTACGCCTTTTTATCTTCCGGTATCTTGTCAAGCGAATTTCTTCCGCTTTATCGGCTGCGTCTTCACCGGTATCAACCAGTAAATCATATCCTGCATCTTGTACGGCAGATTGTAGTGTTGCATCGGAACATACTTCCGGATTATATTCTACCTGTGCTACCGCAGTCGCATAATTCACTGTTGCCTGATATACTCCCGGCAAACCATTTAATGTTTTATCCACACGAGCCGCACATGAAGCGCAACTCATACCTAAAACCGGATATGTATTTTTGATGTTCTTACCTTTTTCCATATTGGTGATTTTTATGCTGCAAAGGTAGGATGCTTTTATCTTCCGGCTCTTACATAATTATGGATATGACTTATATCTTTCAGACTTCATCCAAAGGTTTCAACTTGTGTCCTTTTAAACGCTTGAACTGGCTTGGAGAAATACCAGTCATATTGCGAAATTGCGTACTCAAATGTGCTGCGCTTGAGTAATTAAGCTTATCGGCAATTTCGCTAATGGATAATTCATCATATACCAACAGTTCCTTTATACGTTCTATTTTCTGAATGATGTAGTATCTTTCTATACTTATGCCATTCACTTCGGAAAACAACTTGCTAAGGAAACTGTAATCGTGATGGCACTTATCCGTAAGATAATCAGACAGGTTTGTCTTGGACGAATTATCGTTATAATGCACTAATTCAATCACCGCAACTTTTATTTGTTCGATAATCCGCATCCGTTTATCATCTATCAACTCAAATCCGTATGCTTCAAGAACAGGCTTTATGGCAGCACGTTCCTCTGCATTTATCGGTTCTTGCAAAATAGCTGTTCCCAATTCAACACTAAGTGGAGTAAAACCCATTCTTTTCAGTGCTTCTGTTACAACCATAATGCAACGGTTACAAACCATATTCTTAATGTGAATAGTATTGCTTTTCATCATATATCCATCGTTTCTGCAAAGTTAATAACAATACACTGCTTATCATTTGGCAAGCTCTGAATATTCTCAATATTTAAGGCTTGCAATTTCTTGATAGTGTTTATTGTTTCTGTATTTTTGCAAATTTACGAATCGGGTAGTGCAACATAATTGCAAAGTTGAGTAACCTAAATTAGGTGTAAGGTGCAAGTATATATCTATATATATAGCTTGCACCTTACACCTAAGCTGAAACATTTGTATTCAGACATTTGCGTAATTCAAAAAGAAGCAGTATCTTTGAACCGAAGTTTTAGGCAGACAATGAACAGCCAAAGGATGACGGATAAACGTCTTTTTTGAAACCTAAATTGTACCCCCTAAGGCATTGACATATTGATAAAGAGTTGAATTAAAGCGACATAAGGAGATAGGTTCATTACCCTATCTCTCCGCTGAACGTGCTGGACAGAAATGGTCAGCAAACGGACAAAAAGCTACAAATCAACGATTTGTGGCTTTTTTTATTGCCCGAAAGTCCTGCTTCCAAGACTTCAAAAGTACGGTAAAAGACAAAGTTTCGTTACTAAATCGTTACCTATTCCCTGCCGGACAAAAACGGTAACGATTTGTCCTCAAATGACCTGATAATGACTTGATTAGTCCATAGTCTGCATAACTCGAAAACGAGAGGTAAAAAATTAATTTTGCAACTAAAAAAGTGAGTTATGAAATCGACATTCAAGGTTCTTTTTTATTTGAAGAAAGGCATTACAAAATTACTAAAATATCCGCAAAAACAAATCAATCGGTTTGTTTTTGCGGATAAAATAAAGCGGACTGATGGTTAGTCCACTTTATTTGAGTACTTTATAAGATATATATTCCTTAAAGAGTAGCTTTACTTATACTCCTGCCATGACTTGATGCTAATATCATTGACATTCATGTGGCAGAAAGCCTCGATGAACGCTCCTGCAAGCCGGGCATTAGTGATAAGTGGAATATTATGGTCAATGGCTCCACGACGTATACGATAGCCGTTGGTCAGTTCTCGCTTGGTGTGGTTCTTGGGGATGTTTACAATGAGGTCGAACTTGTGATCAGCAATCATTTTCATCACATTCTCCTCGGCATCGGCACATTCGTCGGGCCAATATACCGGAATGGCAGGTATACCATGTTCGTTAAGGAATGCTGCTGTGCCTGCTGTTGCATAGATCTTGTATCCCTTAGCTGCAAGAAGACGGCTCGGGTCGAGAAGATCCACCTTGCTCTTTGCTGCACCAGACGAGAGCATTATACCACGCTCGGGTATATTAAAGCCAGTGGCGAGCATGGCATTGAGAAGAGCTTCGTCGAAGTCATCACCGATGCATCCCACTTCTCCGGTGGATGACATGTCTACGCCAAGCACAGGGTCGGCCTTGTGGAGTCGGGAGAAAGAGAACTGAGATGCTTTGACGCCGATACGGTCAATGTCGAAAGCCGACTTGTCGGGACGAGTGTAGGGGGCATCAAGCATAATACGTGTCGCGGTCTCGATGAAATTGCGTTTCAGCACCTTTGACACAAACGGGAATGAGCGTGATGCGCGAAGATTACATTCGATAACCTTGACCTCGTTGTTGCGGGCGAGGAACTGGATATTGAACGGTCCGGATATATTGAGCTCTTTGGCTATCTGGCGGCTGATCTTTTTGATGCGCCGTGCTGTAGCGAAGTAAATTTTCTGAGCCGGGAACACAAGAGTGGCGTCTCCTGAATGAACACCTGCAAACTCCACGTGTTCTGAGATGGCATACTCTACGATCTCTCCGTTCTGTGCCACAGCATCAAATTCGATCTCCTTGGTGTTTTGCAGGAACTGGGATACCACAACAGGATACTCCTTGGAGACGTCAGCTGCCATTTTAAGGAAGTTGACGAGCTCGTCTTCGTCGTAGCATACATTCATAGCGGCACCAGACAATACATAGGATGGACGTACAAGCACAGGGTAGCCCACTTTGTCGACAAAATCCTTTACATCATCGATGCTTGTAAGCTCCTGCCATGCAGGTTGGTCTATGCCGAGCTGATCGAGCATGGCTGAGAATTTGTTGCGGTTCTCGGCGCGGTCGATTGATATCGGGGATGTGCCGAGGATGGGCACTGACTGACGATAAAGCTTCATCGCCAAATTGTTAGGTATCTGTCCTCCTACAGACACAATCACTCCGCGGGGCTGTTCAAGATCGATCACATCGAGAACTCTCTCAAAAGAAAGTTCATCGAAGTACAGACGGTCGCACATGTCGTAGTCAGTCGACACGGTCTCGGGGTTGTAGTTGATCATGATCGACTTATATCCGAGCTTGCGGGCTGTCTGAATGGCATTTACCGAACACCAGTCGAACTCTACTGACGAGCCGATGCGGTAGGCTCCAGACCCGAGCACCACGACTGATTTCTCATTCTTGTAGTAATTGACATCATATCCCTCAACGGCATAGGTCATGTAGAGATAATTGGTCAGTTCGGGATGTTCGCTTGCCACAGTGTTGATACGCTTTACGGCAGGAAGGATGCCGAGCTGTTTGCGGCGTGCGCGCACCTGAAGATTTTCTTTCTCCATATTTCCTTCGGGATTGATCACGAAACGTGCAATCTGGAAGTCGGAGAATCCGAGTACCTTGGCTTCACGAAGCACATCGGCGGGGATATCTTCTATATTATTATATGTGGAAAGTTTTTCTTTGTAGTCCACAATGTTCTTTAGCTTACCAAGGAACCATGGGTCGATCTTGGTAAGCTCATGAATCCTTTCTATGGTATAACCCTCTTCGAGAGCCTGGGCTATAGCAAAGATGCGCAGGTCGGTGGGGTGGGAGAGTTCGCGTGTGAGGTCATCGAAATGCAGTCCGTCGTTGCCGACAAATCCATGCATTCCCTGACCGATCATGCGCAGACCCTTCTGGATTATCTCTTCGAATGAGCGACCTATCGACATGATTTCGCCTACCGATTTCATGCTTGAGCCTATCTCGCGGCTCACACCTACAAACTTGGTGAGGTCCCATCTTGGAATCTTGCATATCAGATAATCAAGAGATGGTGCCACATAAGCAGAGTTAGGGGTGCCCATCTCTCCGATCTGGTCAAGGGTGTATCCAAGAGCGATCTTTGCGGCAACGAATGCCAGCGGGTAGCCGGTGGCTTTGGATGCAAGGGCTGAAGAGCGCGACAGGCGGGCGTTCACCTCGATGACACGATAGTCGTTGGTCTCGGCATTGAAGGCATACTGTATATTGCATTCTCCTACGATACCGAGATGGCGGATGCACTTGCGGGAAAGTTCCTGAAGCATTTCCACCTGGTCCTGAGAGAGAGAGCAGGTGGGAGCCACAACGATTGATTCTCCTGTGTGTATGCCTAAGGGATCGAAATTCTCCATGCTTGCGACAGTGAAGCAGTGGTCGTTGGCATCGCGGATAACCTCAAACTCTATTTCTTTCCATCCTTTGAGTGATTCCTCTACAAGAATCTGGCTGGAGAATGTGAATGCGCTTTCAGCAAGCTTGACAAACTCCTCCTCATTGGTGCAGATTCCGCTTCCAAGACCACCAAGAGCATAAGCCGAACGGACCATTACCGGATAGCCTATCTCGCGAGCAGCCTTGAGGGCATCATCCATGCATTCAACAGCGTGGCTCTTCGGAGTCTTCATCGGGATCTCGTCGAGTTTCTTCACGAAGAGGTCACGGTCCTCGGTATACATGATAGCCTCGACTGAAGTGCCAAGTACTTTTACACCATATTTGTCAAGGACGCCGCTGAGATACAATTCGGTGCCGCAGTTGAGGGCGGTCTGACCGCCGAACGCGAGCAGAAGTCCGTCAGGCTGCTCTTTCTTTATGACCTCTTCAACAAAATATGGTGTCAGAGGGAGGAAATAGACCTTGTCGGCAATGCCTTCAGATGTCTGGATCGTTGCGATGTTGGGATTCATCAGCACTGAGCTGATACCTTCTTCGCGTAGGGCTTTGAGTGCCTGAGATCCGGAATAGTCAAATTCACCTGCTTGTCCGATCTTAAGTGCACCTGATCCCAGTACGAGTACTTTCTTCAGTTTCTTTTCCATAATGGTATAAGTTGTGAGAATAATTGACGAATATGGCAAATAAGAAAAAATGCGTTACCCTGCGAGTGGATAACGCATTTTTATATTATTGTATGATCAGTTTTTAAAGTGTAATAATGCATCAAAGTGATTCTTTGGCTGCAAAGTTAGTAATAAATACTCACTCCGGCAAAAATTATTGAGAACTCTCGTGGAATTTTTGTAATTTTGTATGCGGAAATAGTAATTATATTCATTAAAATCTAAAAATAGGTATATGTCTAAGATTGGAAGTAAGTGGACATCGTGTGGCAGAAAAGCTATGCTATTGGGTAGCGGAGAGCTTGGCAAAGAGGTGGCACTCGAACTTCAGAGGCTGGGAGTGGAAGTTGTGGCATGTGACAAGTATGCCAATGCTCCTGCGATGCATGTCGCTGACAAGGCTTTAGTGTTTAATATGCTTGATCCAAAAGCCTTGCGCGAGAATATTGAGAGAGAGAAACCTGACCATATAATCCCGGAAGTGGAGGCTATCGCGACACAAGTCCTTGTGGAGCTTGAAAAGGAGGGTTATAATGTTACCCCAACAGCCCATGCCGCTTATCTCACAATGAATCGTGAAGGCATACGCCGGCTGGCGGCAGAGGAGCTTGGTCTCATGACTTCCCCATATCGTTTCGCTTCGGATTACAGTGAGTTTGTCGATGCTGTTGCTGCTGTAGGCATCCCATGTGTCGTTAAGCCGATAATGTCGTCAAGCGGGCATGGGCAGAGCGTGATAAAGACTCAGGATGACATTGAACGGTCGTGGCGCATAGCCCAGGAAGGTGGCCGTGCCGGGGCTGGCCGTGTCATAGTAGAGGGTTTTGTCGATTTCGATTATGAGATCACATTGCTGACAGTGCGTTCAATAGCTGGCACTACTTTCTGTGAGCCGGTAGGGCATATTCAGGTTGACGGTGATTATCGTTATTCATGGCAGCCTCAGGCCATGGCAGCCGAGGCCAAGAACAAGGCTCAGGAGATAGCCGGCAAGATCACAAGCGCGCTCGGAGGATATGGCATATTTGGCGTCGAGCTTTTTGTGAAAGGTGACGATGTGATATTCAGTGAGGTTTCACCGCGCCCGCACGACACAGGAATGGTGACAATGATATCACAGGACATGAGTGAATTTGCGCTTCATGCCCGCGCACTTCTCGGGCTTCCTGTGCCTGAGATACGTTTCTTCGGTCCTTCCGCCTCTCGTGCCGTAGTGGTAGAGGGCGAATCGAGCTGCATTGAGATCGGCAATCTTGAAAAAGTGCTTGAAGAACCTGGTGTGCAGATGAGGATATTCGGAAAACCGGAAGTCAAAGGGCATCGCCGCATGGGTGTGATTCTTGCCACGGCCGATACAGTGGAAGAGGCTCGCGAGAAGGCTGAACGAGCTTACGGAAAGCTTGAAATAGATATACATTAGCCTCTTGGATGCATCTTCTCTCTGTAAAATGATGTTCCTGCGAATAATTATAACAATATGCGCCATATTCCCGCTCATCACGTCGGCAAAACCGACGATTGATGAGCGGGATGTGGCGCGTATGCTTAAAAGGCTTGATAGCGAGTTGGAGAGGTGTGACATATATATAGAATCGCGCACACATACAATAGACTCACTTAAATCACTGCTTTCTAATAGGAAGTTGACTGAGTCGGAGCAGATCAGGTTGATGTTTCAGATAGGGGAGGAGTATAATGCATATAAGGTTGATTCGGCATTGATATTTTATAACCGAGGTTATGAGATGTCAAAAGAGCATGGCAATGACTCGATACGTACAAGATTTGCTATCAAACGAGCCACTTTTATGCCGCTGCTTCTGTTCATAACAAACGCACAGAGCATAATGGATTCCATATCAGAAGCGTCTGTCCCTAAAGGTATGAAAGCTGAGTATTACGATGCCAGAAGGCAGATGTACAATTACATCTCAAATTTCTATTCCGATTATTCCGAAGTCTACAGAGAATATCGAGACAGGGAAATAGAAAGCCAAAAAGCTCTTATCAAGGAGCTTAATCACGAAACTCCGCAGTACAGGCTGAACTATGTCGAACACCTGTTCTATTCGAGAAAGTTTGATATGGCGGAGAGGGAGCTTACGAGCCTTGTGGCGGATATTGATGACAAGAACCCATTGTATGCACGTGCGTGTCACCTGTTGTCGGACATCTCTAATGTCAATGGTGATTACCACGGGCGTATATATTACCTGGCATTGTCGGCTATATCTGATATAAGATGCGCTACCCTTGAGGTGTCATCTCTTCAGGAACTCGGGAGGTTGTTGTATAGTCGTGATGACATCAAAAGAGCACATGATTATCTGTCGCATGCTCTTCAGAACGCCGTGAACTGCAAGGTCGCACTCAGGATTATACAGACTTCTCAGGAGATGCCTATTATAGAAAATGCTCATAGATCACAGATTCAATCATTTCGTACCAGGATATTCGTTGTGATAGCTATCCTCGCTGTATTGCTGATAGCTCTCTATCTGACTTTCAAGACTGTTAAAAAGAAAAATGAGATACAGCATCGCATGTCATCAAAGCTTGCAGAGGCAAACAGGACAAAAGATGTGTATCTATCGCAATTCCTGAATCTTTGTTCGACTTATATGGACAATCTAAACCAATTCAGCAAGCTGGTCAATCGTAAGATTTCAGCCGGGAAAGGGGAGGACTTGTTGAAACTAACCAAGTCAGGAAAGTTTGTTGAGGAGCAGTCCAAGGAGTTCTATCGGATATTTGATGATGCTTTCCTGCATATATATCCGACTTTTGTGGAGGACGTGAACAGTCTTCTTCTGCCGGAAAAGAAACTTACTATGCGGGATGGTGAAAAGCTGAATACTGATCTCAGGATTCTCGCGCTGATGAGACTCGGCATAGAGGATACTTCGCGTATTGCTCAGATGTTGAATTATTCGGTCTATACGATATACACTTATCGTAACAAATTCAAGAGTAGGGCGATTGACAGAGACTCGTTTGAGGAGGAGGTGATGAGGATAAAATCAATATGATCAAATCTGACAATATTGGTCTTTTTCGTCCGTCAAGTGTTCTGTTTAGTCCTATTTCAATTGTCTGAAGTCTAAATATTACCTATATTTTTACGAATCCACTAAAAATATAAATAACTGAGCATTAATTATATACATTTAAAATGTCTTGTAAAATATCTCAATTTTAGTCTTGTCGGCTTGATATGGGATAGGATTGGTGCTAATTTTGCATTACGGATAAGTAAGCGACGCTTTAGATCCATTCGCAGAACACATAAGGAAAAAGGTTAATGGATGAAAACTTTTTGTATTATTTCATGTATGGAATACCGTAATCGAATTGCATAATAGTAAATGTGTTTTTATGTTAGGTTTGTAGAGTCTTATTGCTAAGACGACGAAGGAGTCACTCCGTGAGGAGGGGCTCCTTCGTATCCTTTTAGAGTGCCATGAATTTATTGCCTGGCATCTGAAAAATAGTTTTTGGAATATGGATATTTTTTACTAACTTCGCATGTTGTAACAAACACAAGGACTCACAATTCAGACACCGATGTTCACTCCTTTCTCATTAAATATCCGAGGTCGTTTATTTGAATACGACAAACCGGCGGTAATGGGCATTGTCAATGTCACTCCTGACTCGTTTTTCGCAGGTTCAAGATCCTCCACCATTCCGGAAATTGCAAAAAGAGTGGAGGAGATGATAACAGCAGGGGCGGATATGCTCGATTTAGGTGCTTATTCTTCGCGGCCGGGAGCCTCAGATGTCAGTGAGGAAGAGGAGTGTCGGCGAATAGCCTTGGGCATGAAAGTGATAAGGGATATCTCACAGGATATTCCAGTGTCGGTCGACACTTTCCGTGCCGGCGTGGCAAGAGAGGCTGTGGTGAATCTTGGTGCAGACATCGTAAATGACATCTCAGGAGGAGATCTTGATCAGGAGATGTGGGCAACAGTAGCGGATCTTAACGCCCCATACATACTCATGCACATGCGTGGCAATCCGTCAACAATGCAGGCTCTTACAGAATATCATGATGTAACAGCTGATGTGATATCGGACCTTTCTGAAAAGTTGCGTCGGTTACGCCTTATGGGAGTGTCGGATATTATCATTGATCCGGGTTTCGGATTCAGCAAGACTACAGAACAGAATTTCGAGATGATGCGCAATCTTCAACTGTTTAAGTCATCACTTGGAGCTCCTGTTCTTGTCGGAGTGTCGAGGAAGTCAATGATAACGAAGAGCCTCGGCATCACTCCGATGGAAGCGTTGCCTGGAACAATCGCGCTTGACACGATAGCTCTCACAAGAGGTGCTTCAATCCTCAGGGTTCATGATGTCAGCGAGGCGGTTGCGGCTGTTAGAATGTATGAATTATCCACATTATAATCTTAATACAAACACACGTGGACCAGTTTGGTATAAGAGATGCATTTGATATCGCGATAGTAGCCCTCCTGCTTTTTTATCTTTACAGGATAATGAAGGAGAGCGGCACTATAAACATATTTTTCGGAGTTCTTGCATTCATTGTGGTCTGGGTCCTGACTTCCCAGATACTGAATCTAAAACTCATAGGCACTATTCTGGACCAGTTCATGGGTATAGGGCTGCTTGTCATAGTTATATTGTTTCAGGACCAGATCAAGCGGTTCCTTGTGGAGCTTGGTGACCATAAGAGGTGGAGGTTCCTTAAAAATCTGTTCAGGCATGAAAAAAACAACAACGGTCAGGATGCACGCAAATATGTGCTCCCAATTGTGTATGCATGCATGAATATGGCAAAGACTAAGACAGGAGCATTGATTGTGATAAGGCAGGAGATGTCGCTGGAGTCCTATGAAAAGAGCGGAGATATAATTGATGCAGACATTAATTCCAGGTTGATAGAGAATATTTTTTTCAAGAACTCACCGCTTCACGATGGAGCCATGATCGTCGATCGAGGCAGGATATGCAGCGCAGGGTGTATTCTCCCGGTAAGCCATGACCGCAATGTCCCGAGAGCTCTCGGATTGCGGCATAGGTCGGCACTTGGCATCTCGCAAGCTACCGATGCTTTTGCAATAGTAGTGTCGGAGGAGACCGGGAACATCTCTGTTGCACATAAAGGAGTGCTTCACACCCGCCTTAGCTCGACTGACCTTGAACATCGGCTTTCGCAGATTATGGTCAATGATTAAGTGGGCTGCACGCTTTTGCCGATTTGGGAAATTTTTAGTAATTTTGTAGACAGAAAAAGAAAATAATAACATCAGATATGTCAGAAGAAGAAAAGTTGAGAGAAGAACAATACAGTGCCAGCAATATTCAGGTTCTCGAAGGACTTGAGGCCGTCAGGAAACGCCCCGCGATGTATATCGGCGATATCAGCGCGAAGGGCCTTCACCATCTTGTGTATGAGGTTGTGGATAACTCCATCGATGAGGCACTGGCAGGGTATGCTTCTCATATCGAAGTGACTATAAACACCGACAATTCCATCACCGTTGTCGATAACGGCCGTGGAATCCCAGTAGATATGCACGAAAAAGAGCACAAGAGTGCACTTGAGGTGGTATTGACTGTGCTTCATGCCGGTGGAAAGTTTGATAAAGGGAGCTATAAGGTGTCAGGTGGCCTGCATGGTGTGGGTGTGAGCTGTGTGAATGCTCTTTCGACCTATCTTCGTGCTGAGGTACGCCGTTCCGGCAAGATATATATGCAGGAATATTCATGCGGCAAACCTACTACCGAACTCCAGGTGGTAGGGGATAGTGATACTACAGGTACCACCATTACATTCAGGCCGGATGACTCCATATTCACCGTTACTGAATATGACTATAACACTCTTGCTATACGTCTGCGAGATCTCGCATTCCTTAATGCCGGTATCACATTGACTCTTACAGACAAGCGTAATCTTGATTCGGAGGGGAATCCTCGTAGCGAGACTTTCTATTCCAAGGACGGTCTTCGTGAATTTGTTGAATACATCGACTCCAACAAAGAATCTCTTATAAATGACGTGGTACATCTTAACACCGAGCGTCAAGGGATACCTGTGGAAGTTGCTCTGACTTACAACAGTACATACAACGAGAATGTACATTCGTTTGTAAACAACATCAATACCATAGAGGGGGGCACACATCTCACAGGCTTCCGCCGCGGACTCACCACTACACTGAAAAAATATGCGGAAGAGCATAAACTTCTTGACAAGGTGAAGGTTGATGTCGCCGGTGACGATTTCCGTGAAGGACTTACCGCTGTTATTTCAGTCAAAGTGCTTGAGCCACAGTTTGAGGGTCAGACAAAAACCAAACTTGGCAATAGTGAAGTTGCCGGTGCTGTTTCTTCTGCTGTCAGCGAAGCTCTGCGGTATTACCTTGAGGAGCACCCGAAACAGGCAAAAACTATTGTAGAGAAAATAGCTCTTGCTGCACAGGCACGTCATGCAGCCTACAATGCACGCAATAAGGTGCTTCGCAAATCACCCCTCTCCGGAGGCGGTCTTCCAGGCAAGCTTGCTGATTGTTCCTCACGTCATGCAGAGGATTGCGAGCTGTTTCTTGTCGAGGGTGACTCCGCAGGCGGAACAGCAAAGCAGGGACGAGATCGCACCTTCCAGGCAATACTTCCGCTGCGAGGCAAGATCCTGAATGTGGAGAAAGCTATGGACCACAAGATCCTTGATAACCAGGAGATCACTAACCTGTACAGAGCTATGCGAGTGTCGATCGGAACTGAAGAGGATCCCAAGGAGATAAATCTTTCAAAACTTGCCTATCACAAGATCATAATCATGACCGATGCCGATGTCGACGGAAGCCATATCGCCACATTGCTTATGACATTCTTCTTCCGCCGTATGCGCCCGATTATCGAGCAGGGATATCTCTATCTTGCCACACCTCCGTTGTATAAGTGCTCACGTGGCAAAAATGAGGAGTATTGCTGGACTGACGCCCAGGTGCAGCAGTTCATAGCTGTGAACGGTGAAAAGACTAAGGTGCAGCGTTACAAGGGTCTCGGTGAGATGTCGGCTGAAGAGCTCCGTGACACCACAATGGACCCGGAACAGCGACTGCTCAAGCAGGTGAACATTACTGATGCTGCTGAGGCTGACCGAATCTTCTCCATGCTAATGGGTGAAGATGTGGCTCCTCGCCGTGATTTCATCGAATCCAACGCCAATTATGCGAATATTGACGCATAAAGCAAGGAGCGGTGAACCTTTTTGCGGCAAACAATATTATTAAGTTATAATTAGTGGGACCAAGTCCCTGTATAATATCATCCACTATGTCAAAATCATCTTCAGGAAATGCTTCAGGACGCAAGGCGTCAGCCTTGAATAAAAAAGTCGGGGAGTTTGTGTCCCAACAAAAAGGCAATACCTATAATTATAGGCAAGTCTCTCACGCCATCGGAGCATCAACAGCCGCACAGCAGCGCAATGTGGCACTACTGCTTGTTGAGATGGCATTCAATGGTGATATTATAGAGGTCTCACCAGGAAAATACAAGTCTCCACAAAGAGGCAATGAGGCTGTAGGGACCTTTGTCCGCCGAAACAACGGTAAGAATTCGGTTGTCACCGACAATGATGGTGAGACTCTTATGATTGCAGAGCGCAATTCCATGCATGCCCTCAATGGGGACAAAGTGCGTGTAAATATAGCTGCTCATCGTCGGGGAGCCGAGCCGGAAGCTGAGGTGATCGAGATTATAGAGAAGAAAGAGCAGACCTTCATCGGAACTCTAAAAGTGGAGCGTCATTTCGGATATCTGCTCACGGATTCGAAATTTCTCGCCACGGATATCTTTATACCAAAAAGTAAGCTTAAAGGTGGAAAGACTGGCGACAAGGCTGTGGTAAGAATCTCTGAATGGAAACAGGATTTCAAGAATCCTTCTGGCGAGGTGATCGATATTCTTGGTGAAGCCGGAGAGAACAATGCCGAGATCCATGCAATCCTTGCGGAATTCGGACTGCCTTACAAGTATCCGTCATCTGTAGAGACCGCCGCCAACAAGATTGAGGCCGGCATAACCGATGAAGAGGTGGAGAAGCGCATGGATATGCGTGATGTGCTCACTTTCACTATTGACCCCGCAGATGCTAAGGATTTTGATGACGCGCTGTCATTCAGGGTCCTGCCTAATGGACGTTATGAAGTGGGTGTTCACATTGCTGATGTGACCCATTATGTCAAGCCTGACGGAATCATCGACAAGGAGGCTCAGAAGCGAGCCACATCCGTATATCTTGTGGACCGTGTCGTGCCTATGCTCCCGGAGCATCTCTGCAATGGGATATGCTCTCTTCGTCCTGATGAAGAGAAACTGGCATTCTCTGTGATATTTGAGATGGATGCGCAGGCTCGCGTGTACAACTCAATGATTGCAAGAACTGTAATCAAGTCCAATCGTCGATTCAGTTACGAGGAGGCTCAAAGCGTGATAGAGACCGGAATGGGTGATTGCGTGGAAGCTATCCTTGCGCTTGATTCGATGGCTAAACAGCTGAGAAAGGAACGTTACGAAGAGGGTTCGGTGGAATTTGACCGTGCCGAGGTGAAATTTGAAATTTCTCCGGATGGAACACCTTTAGGAGTGTTCTTCAAAGTGTCGAAAGATGCCAATAAGCTTATTGAGGAGTTCATGCTGCTTGCCAATAAGACAGTCGCATCATATGTCGGGAAACCAAAGGACAAGAAAAAGCCAAAAGCTTTTGTGTATCGTATCCATGATGTTCCGGATGCCCAACGCCTTGCCGATTTTTCAGCCATAGCCCGCGGCTTTGGCTATAAAGTCAAGTCATCAGGAACTCCGCGAGAGATCAATAGGTCAATAAACAGGATGCTTGCCGAAGTGAAAGGAAAGGGAGAAGAAAATTATCTTGCCACCCTTGCCATCCGTTCAATGGCAAAAGCTATATATTCGACTGAAAACATAGGGCATTATGGTCTCGGTTTCGATTACTATACGCATTTCACATCTCCTATTCGCAGATATCCGGATATGATGGTGCATCGCCTGCTGGAGCGTTATCTTGCCGGTGGCAGAAGCGTGGTTGTACAGAAACTTGAGGAGCAGTGTAAGCATTCAAGCGAAATGGAACAGCTGGCAGCAAGTGCCGAGCGTGCGTCCATCAAGTACAAACAGGTAGAGTACATGCAGTCACACCTCGGAGAGACGTATTCCGGAATCATTTCGGGTGTCACCGAGTGGGGTCTGTATGTGGAGCTGAAAGAGAATCTTTGTGAGGGACTTATACCCATGAGGGATCTTGCTGACGATTATTATGATTTCGATGAAAAGAACCATTGCCTGGTAGGCCGTCGTCACAATCATCGTTACAGGCTTGGTGACAATGTGGATGTCAAGGTTGCTCGTGCCGATCTGGAAAAGAAGCAACTTGATTTTGTCCTGTTGGATGACAAAGGCCTGGCTATAAAGGGCGAGGACTACATGGGTAAGAAGGCGTCAGTTAGAGAAGCTCTTGCCGATAAGTCGCATGGGAAGAAGAAACGCCGCCGTAAATAACCCATACCTCCATTTTTAATCCGACCAATCATAATTGCAATGAAAGAGTATAATGAATATCTACAGATCGTGACGGATGCCATATCCAATCTGAGATTGCCCGGACATCCAAGCGGTCTGTATGATCCAATACGCTACACCCTCAATTGCGGAGGAAAGAGACTTCGGCCAGTGCTTGCCCTTGCTGCTTGTGAGGCATTTGGCAAAGAGGCTATGACTGCCATACATCAGGCTATAGCAATAGAGATGTTTCATAACTTCACTCTTCTTCATGATGATGTGATGGATAAGGCTGAGGTGCGTCGAGGTCGTCCTACTGTTCATGTTAAATGGAATGAAGAGACTGCCATCCTTTCAGGCGATGCGATGCTTACGACCGCAAATATGCTGCTTGCTGTGAAATGCGGCGAACGGCTTCCGCAAGCTCTTGAGCTATTCAATGGCACAGCCATGAATATCTATGAGGGTCAGCAGTATGATATGGATTTTGAGAGCCGTACAGATGTTACAGTCGAGGAGTATATGGAGATGATACGTCTTAAGACATCAGTGCTACTCGGATGTGCTTGCGGGATGGGCGCGCTTATGGCTGATGCCCCTTTCGAAACTCAGGTGCGGTTCTTTGATTTCGGAGTCAATCTTGGGCTTGCATTTCAGCTTCAGGATGATTATCTTGACACTTATGGAGACCCAGAGACATTCGGAAAATCTATTGGCGGAGACATTCTGAACGACAAGAAGACATGGCTTCTTATAATGGCTATGAATGAGGATAAGTCAGGTCGAATAAAATCTATGCTTGGTACCACTGACGATCCTGAGTCAAAGATAAAAGCTGTAAGGAGTATCTATGACGAGCTTGATCTTCCCCAGCGTATCCACGAACTGATAAGCGCATATATCGATACTGCAATAAAATGTCTCGATCATCTGGAACTTGCTCCTGAGGCCCGCTCATTCTTTATGGATCTTGCTCTAAAGTCAGCCACCAGGAACAAATGACGCTATTTGATTCTCATACTCATTTATATCTTCCTGAATTTGAAGAGGACAGATATGAGGCTGTCAACAGGGCGATTGATGCCGGTGTAACCCGCATGCTGTTGCCTAATGTGGATTGCGGCACAATTGAGCCCATGAAACAACTTCATAGATTATATCCTGACAATACATTCATGGCCATGGGGCTGCATCCCACAGAAGTGGGGCCGGACTGGAGGGATAGTATTGAAATTGTGTCGAAAGAACTTGGCTGTGATGACTATGTGGGAATCGGAGAGATCGGTATAGACCTTTATTGGGACAGGACTTTTGAGAAGGAACAAATGGAAACATTCGATATTCAGGTAAATTGGGCCGTCGAAAAAAATCTTCCGATAATCGTTCATTGTAGAGATGGTCTTGACCAAGTGATAGAGGTGCTTGGCGGATACAAAGGGAATGTGAAAGGTGTATTCCATAGCTTCGGAGGCTCTCCTGATGATGTTGAAAAGATAAGAAAAACCGGGGACTATTATTTCGGGATCAATGGGATAGTTACGTTTAAGAATTCAATGCTTCGTGCTACTCTTCCATCAATAGGGCTTGAAAGATTATTGCTGGAGACCGATTCTCCATATCTTGCTCCGGTTCCCAGACGCGGCAAGCGGAACGAAAGTTCATATATGGTATATACTGCTCACGTTGTAGCAGATTCACTGGGGATTGATATTAACGAAGTTGCATCCGCTACTACCGCTAATGCGGAGAAACTGTTCTTAATGTAACGACTAATTTCTTATTGTCATCGTTTAATTGATATGAGAAACTATTTATTGTCATTGCTCTTTTCCCTGCCTTTATTGCTGAGTGCCCAACAGCAACAGGAGTGGGTGCTTGTTAATATACCGGTAGCCTGCATTAGAGAGGGGAGCAGTCATGCTTCAGAGATGTCGTCTCAATCCATAATGGGCACACCAATGAAAGTTCTTGAGGACAATGGCAGTGAATGGCTTAAGCTTGAAGGTCCGGACGGATACACTGGTTATATGAACATATCGAGTGTCAAAAGGCTCAGCGACACCGAGATGCAGAATTGGAAAAATTCATCAAGACTTGCTGTCACATCAATGTCAGAGGTCAAGGTTATCAGAGATACTTTAATTTCTTCTCCCAGGAATACAGTAACAGAACTGGTGAACGGCTCGATTGTAAACGGCAAAAAGAGTAGGGGACGGTTCAGTCATGTCACACTGCCTGACGGAAGGGATGGATGGGTATCTACGGACTGTGTAAGCAGTATTGAAGATTGGGCGTCACAACCATTCGAAGCTCAAAAGATACTTGACCGATGCTATTATCTATACGGAGCCCCTTATCTGTGGGGGGCATGCTCGACAAAATCGGTGGATTGCTCCGGACTTGTCAGGGTGGCTTACTATGGAAACGGAATCCTTACATTACGTGATGCACGCCAGCAGATAAATATCGGACGACGAATAGAGCCGGAGGATATTTCATCACTTCGTCCAGCCGATCTATTGTTCTTCAGTGCCACTCCTGACGGAAGAATATCACATGTTGCATTATATGATTCCGAAGGAAAATATATCCATTCCTCAGGCAGAGTAAAGTGTAATTATATGCGGGCTGATGACTCGGATTTTTCAGCAAGGGTGTATCGTGGAGCATCAAGAATCGAAGGAGAAATCTCGTCAGAAGGAATTTGGCAAATCATAAATCATCCATGGTACTTTTGATACAACGTTAAAATCCAAAAACAATGATAACTTTCATAATCTGCCTTTCACTTCTTATCATAGCATATTTTACATATGGCAGCTATCTTGAACGGCTCGCCGAAGCTGATGATGCAAATGTGACTCCCCTGCCATAAGAATGGAGGATGGTGTTGACTATATAAAGCTTCCGCGCTGGAGGGTATTTTTGATACAGTTGCTTAACATTGCCGGTACAGGACCGATATTTGGAGCCATACTCGGCGCATGTTTCGGTCCCGTAGCATTTTTATGGATCACTCTCGGTTGCATATTCTTCGGTGCCATGCATGATTATCTGTCGGGAATGCTGATACTCCGCCATGATGGAAAGAGTCTTCCGGAAGTCATAGGAGAGTATCTTGGAATGGGTACGCGAGCAGTGGTAAGAGTGTTTTCCATCGCACTTCTTGTTCTTGTCGGAGCTGTGTTTATCCTTAGCCCGGCACAACTTCTCTCTACGATGGTAAGCGACGTCACTCAGCAGGTATGGGTCTATATAATACTCGCGTATTACATAATAGCCACATTGCTTCCGGTGGATAAAGTCATTGGCAAGATTTACCCATTGTTCGGTGTTGCATTAGTCGCTATGGCTGCCGGACTTCTTGTTGTCCTTCTGTCAGGAGAATACGAAATTCCAGAACTTACCACTTTCCATAATTTCCAACTTGACCCTGAGGCACTTCCGATTATACCGACATTGTTTATTACCATAGCTTGCGGTGCCATATCCGGATTCCATGCCACACAGTCACCATTGATGGCAAGGTGTGTGGCAAGCGAGAAGAAATGCAAGTCGGTGTTCTACGGCTCGATGATTTCAGAAGGTATCATCGCCTTGATATGGGCGGCGATAGCCATGGCATTTTTTCATGGGCCGGCGGCACTTGGAGAACAATTGTCAGCACATGGAAATAATGCAGCTTGGGCTGTCGATGTGATATCCAATACCACTCTTGGCAAGGTGGGTGCAATTCTTGCCCTTCTCGGTGTTGTTGCAGCCCCGATAACATCGGGTGATACGGCTTTCCGTGGTGCAAGGCTTATAATTGCCGACATTTTCAGTTATAATCAACGTCCAATCCTTAACCGCATGATTGTATGCATACCTCTTTTTATAATCGGATTCGGAATCACTTTAGTCGAGTTCGGTGTGGTATGGAGATATTTTGCATGGGCTAATCAGACTCTTGCTGTATTCACACTGTGGACCATATATGTATGGCTTGTGCGCAGGAAGAAAAACTTTTGGGTAGCTTTGATCCCGGCTATTGTTATGACATTCATATCCACTTACTTTGTGTTTCTCTCACCTCAGTTCATGGGTGTCACCGATAAGTTGATATCAGCTCCTTTAGGAGTAATCTCGACAATTGTGATTACATTTTTCGCATATAAGAAAGCTTATAAAAATAATCCAGAATGACTATACTTAACACAACATATTACGTTCATGAAACTGTAGATGCTGAATTCCGCAGATGGGTGACAGATGTCTATTTCCCTTCAGCCCTCAATATCGGAGGACTTGTCAAGCCTGTTTTTGCGAGGATATCCATGCCGCCACAAGAGGGTATGTCAGGTTATGCTGTGCAACTGATGGCTGAAAATAAAGAGACTGCTGAACTGTGGCATGACAATCATGCTGCTGATCTGCGTGCAAAGCTCTCAGGTCTGATGGGAGAAAAAATGCTGTTTTTCACCACTTACATGGAGATTCTCAATCCGTAATGGACGTAAAGGATTTTGACAAAATCATCATAGGAATTGACCCCGGCACCAATGTCATGGGCTATGGTGTTCTTGGGATAAAAGGGAAGAAACCGATGCTTATTGCATTAGGTGTTATAAAGTTAAGCAATTTTGAAAGTCATTACCTGCGTCTGCGTAGGATTTATGATCGAGTATTGGGACTTGTCGAACAATATCTTCCTGATGAAATGGCAATTGAGGCTCCATTCTTTGGCAAGAATGTTCAATCGATGCTCAAGCTTGGACGAGCTCAGGGGGTCGCTATGGCAGCCGCCTTATCGCGTGATATTCCGATAGTAGAGTATGAGCCGAGAAAAATCAAGATGGCAATCACAGGCAACGGAGGTGCCTCAAAAGAACAAGTCAGAGAAATGCTTCGACGCATTCTTTCAATACCTCTATCACAGCTTGATGAACTTGAACTTGATGCGACAGATGGTCTTGCCGCCGCTCTCTGTCATTACTACGAATCCTCAAAGCCCGCAATAGCTGCCGGACCGAAGTCCTGGAAAGATTTTATAGCTAAGAATCCCGATAAAGTGAAGATGTGATTTATCTGACTCCTATCTTTTTGCCTATATGGGATATAACTTTCTTCATATGTATAAAAAGGGTAGGGAGGAGACCATAATAATGCGACATGATGTTGAATCTCTCAATAAGAGATGCGACATGATGTTGAGTTGTTGTCCCCCCATGCAGGAAATCGATTACAGTCTCATTCAGGTAATAGTTGCGGTGTGAACGTTGAAGGCATCTGATACACCACTCATAATCGGCAGAATACCTGATGCGAGTATCATAATTATTGGTGATTTTTCGAAGTACACAGAATGCCTGGTGACATACAAGCATTCCATCTTTAAAACTATCAAGGGTCAACACTTCAGGGGCTAGTAAATGTCGGTCGCCCAGGCGGTTGCGATCTTTGTCAACAATGTCGGTCTGACCATATACAATACCCGGATAATCATTATCCATAATGGCATCGGCAAGGTGTTCGAGAGTCTCTTTCGAATGAAACGAGTCTCCTGCATTAAGAAATATTACATAATCACCTTGAGCCAATCCAAGTCCTTTATTCATTGCATCATATATGCCACGGTCCTTTTCTGAAACAATTTCAGTGTTATTGATATTCGCGTCTTGAACTATCTTGACAGTTGCATCGGATGATTTACCATCTATAATGATCAATTCATAGAGATGACAAGTCTGTTCTTTAATGCTTTTGAGCGTTGCGGGAAGAACATCCTCAGCATTATATGTAACTGTGATGATAGAAAACAGCGGTTGCATATAGTAAATTTTTGAA
>OFFU01000702.1_pt1 | contig 31543 bp, 25 predicted proteins | sample 1521451 | NCBI WGS metagenome assembly OFFU01 (sample SAMEA3504106, study PRJEB24116) | mouse gut metagenome | biome: mouse gut; feature: mouse-associated habitat; material: faeces | place: Denmark | collected 2011 | reverse complement strand
ATTGGTTTATTATCTAAGCGAGGAGACGTTGTGACAACGACCCCTCGTTTTGTTTGTGGATCCGTTGGACAGCGAAAGCGCAGAAAAGCACAAAATATTGGAGAATAATTCGTAACCTTGCACAAACAAACACTCCAAACACAAGACTGCAATGCCCCGTCATGGTCCGCTCCGCATACGCTCTCGGCGGTCTGAACATTATTATTAATTACGGGATGGGATTAAAGGGAGAGATGAAGAATGGGGAAAGGTCGCCCGGCAGCATCGCATTCGTCGCGGCCATCGATATGAAATCCGTTAGAAATGTAGAATCCCAGAGCCTGTGGGTTCTGTTCGTTCACATCAACGGCCACGGCACCAAGCCGGAGCGCATGCCGGAGCAAGCGCGAGCCGAGGCCTTTGCCCCGGTGGCAGGAGTCAATAAACAGCATTTCCACCTTGCCGGCAGCTAAACCGATAAATCCTGCTATATCGCCCTCAAACATAACGCCATAAAGCTTCACCTGCGGAAAATAGTCAGGTATCAAGGCAGATCCGATCTGAATAATGTCTTCCTCGGACAGGAAGGAGTGAGTTGCACGCACAGAACGCTCCCAGATATCACGCAGTTGCTGATAGTGACATTCCTGACATAAGATTATCTGGGGCAATTGATCCATAGTGGTACATTTTAATTAGTTCATTTGCAAAAATACAAAGAGTGTGGCACGTTCAACCGTCATTTTCAAGCACACATATTTAAAATATGTTAAAATTGCCATATATCTGAACCATACGGAATATGGAGATGTTTTAATGTCAGAAAAGCAAAATTACTTTTTCCATTGCAAGAAATGTGATAATGATTGGTTTATTATCTAAGCGGGAGGACGATGTGATATCATCTTCCCGTTTGGTCTATATATATACCGGGATTCTTGTCAGGACATTTATTGTCCCCGTTCCCTTTTGAGCTTCTGGGCCGCGCGGTAAGCGAGATATTCGCTCACATACGATTCGCGTGCTATCTCCCTTCCGATTTTCCCTTCAAGGATGCCTCCGTGGTTGATGAATATGTCCCAGAATGCCTTTAGCCCATGAGCCACAGGCGACAGCAACGGTATCTCATCGGGGGCTGCGGCAAGCACTCTCGCTTTGATTCCGGCGTGGTTGCGCACTACTTTCCTGTACTGTTCCGGCGTGTCGCAGCGGTAATGCAGTATGTCGCCGTCAAGCAGCTCGGGGCGCACGGAGTCGCGGAATATCACCTTTTCGGCTACGTCGCGAAGGTTCCATGTGGCATAACGCTTGTCAAAGAGGCGTATCTGACAGTCGGGATACCATCCGCAGTGCTTCACAGGGTATCCGCAATAGAAGTTCAGGCGGGATATGCTGTATACCCTGTGCTCGAACCCTTTTTCCTTGAGAGCGAGTATGCTTTCGCGCAGGGCCGGCGACAGCACTTCGTCGGCATCAATCGAAAGGACATGCTGATGGGAGGTGAGCGATGTGGCGTACTGACGTTGTGCGCCGAATCCGTCAAACTGGCGCATGGTGACACGGCATCCGTATTGCCGGCATATCTCGACCGTGCGGTCGGTCGAGCCTGAATCGACCACAATAATCTCCTCGGCGATGTCTCGCAATGATTCAAGGCACGCCGCTATGCGGTGCTCTTCGTTGAGGGCTAAGATTGTGGCGGATATTTTTTCCATTTTTAGGGGTTCTCTTGGAGGTTACAAATATAGTGCTTTTTGTTTTCAGCGACAATTATTTGTTAAAGAAATTGGGGCGGTGAGCGGACGTTGTGATTGGCAAAAGTATGCTCAGATGGCTTGTGGAGGGTCTGAAATATGGATAAATGTGATGATTTTCGCTTTAATTAACAGATTTTAACTTAAACTCATGTGGCAGGGATACGATAAAATATCTACCTTTGTGCTACAATTACATTAAGTACTTAAATTACCGTCAGTCGCATATAGCTACTATCATTAAGTTTAAAGTCAACAAAAAGTTAGGTTAAAGCATGTGGGCAGCTGTGAAGCTCCCCACATTTTTTTTATGCCCGTATTTCAGGCTTGAGATTGTATGGTAACCGGTATTTTATTATTCACTATGAACTATTGAGGCAGATATATGAGTGTGCATGCGTGTGACGGATTGATTATTGATTCCGTGGCCGATGCCACATCGGCAGTAGTCACCGAGCGGTAGGCTGCCACGCGGCTGTTGATGTCCTCGCCGTGCATTTCCGATAGGGCAAGCTCCTGGGCGCGTGTGAGATATGACAGCATTGAGAACTGATGGTTGCTCTCGTAGCGGTTGACGGCGCGGGTGAGTTCGCGGTCGGTTATGCCGGTGCATTCCGAGGCTACCGTAGTGAGGATTGTGCGTGCTCGCTCCACCGACTTCTGTGACGCATCGGACAGGCGCGCACGCAGCATTAGGAACCCCGGTTCCTCGCTTCCGGCTATCGAGGCGTCCACCTCTGTGAACAGAGGGTCAGCCATAAGAAGCTGCCTGTAGTAGCGTGACGAGCGTCCCGAGGCAAGGATGTCGGTGAGGATATCGGCCTCGATATAACCACGCTCGCCGTAGGCTGCCATAGGATAGGCTATCACTATCAATGGCTGTGGCACGGCACCTGTGACGGTGCACTCCCTCGGGCTGTCCGAAATGGTTTCGGGCTGATAGAGGCGCGGTGATATGTCACGGCGCGGTATTGCTCCATACCATCGTTCCACAGCCTCGCGCGCCCGCTCCAATGTCACGTTGCCGCTTATGGCAAGCACAGCATTGTTGGGTGCGTAGTGGGTGTAGAAGAAGTGTTTCACATCCTCCATCGTCACACGTTCTATGTGGCTTATCTCTTTCCCTATTGTGGGGTAGCGGTAAGGATGGGTGGTGTAGAGGAGTGAGCGCAGGCGGTGTGCCACATCGCCGTAGGGACGGTTCAGGTGGGTCTGCTTGAATTCTTCGATCACCACCGAGCGTTGCACCTCAAGTGAAGCGGGCGAGAAGGAGAGCCCGAGCATACGGTCGCTTTCAAGCCATAGAAGCGTCTCGAAGTTGGCAGCCGGGGCAACGTCGTAGAAATTGGTGAAATCGTTGGAGGTCCAGGCGTTGTTGGTGCCTCCGGCACGTTCGATTTCGGCATCGAAATCCGGTATGTTGACTGATCCGCCAAACATCAGGTGCTCGAAGAGGTGTGCGAGGCCTGTGAGTTCCGGAGATTCATCCCGAGAGCCGACATTGTATAGTGTATTGACTGCCACCATGGCTGTTGACGGATCATAGTTGTGTATGACCCTCAGTCCGTTAGGCAGTGAGAATGTGGAGTATTCTATCATAAATCTGGCATTAGCAGGGTCAAAGTTACGGTTTTTTGCCGAAAAATAATGTAAATAAGAGATTATGAGTACAAAAAAGGAGAAAAACATTTGGAATGTGGGGCAAAAGTGTGTAAATTTGCAAAAATCATCACATTATATTTTAATCCTCACTTAGACATGAAAACTCTCGTAGAACAGATCAATGCCGGTTTCGAAGCGTTTGCCAAGGATGCAGCCGCTCAGGTAGAATCAGGTAACAAGGCAGCCGGAGCACGTGCACGCAAGGTGTCTCTGGAACTTGAGAAGCTCCTCAAGGAATTCCGCAAAAATTCTATTGCCGCTGCAAAATAATTGCGACATCATAGGATTTGAGTGCTTCCCGGGAAGCCTCCATCAACGAGAAACAATCAGAAAACTTTAGTGTTTTCCGGTTGTTTCTCGTTGTTTTTTGTCATCAGGGCGGAGCCGTCTATTGGCTCATGAGGGCTATGAGGTCGGAATCGGAGAGGTCCGGACAGGCAGCGTGGGCTTCGGTGGCGTGTACCCAAAGGGCTATGGCGCGTGACATGAGGATATCGTCGTGACATCCCCGCCGGGCGGCATAACTGCCGTTGGAGAGAGCCTCGTATTGTAGCAGCTCGTCGCAGGCACCGTTGTCGTGTTCGATGTATCCCCCTTCCCTCACAAGGCGTATCAGGTGGGCTATCAGCGAGGCTTTGGTGCTTACGTTGGTATGGAATCCCGGAAGATTGTTGGCGCGGAAGTACATGTTGGGGTACTCGTCGGCAAGAGTGCGCAGTATGTATTGTCCGCTCCCTTCCGAGGAGGTCTCCCATGTGTTGCTCTCCACCACGAGCAGGGCTGTGTTGTACCATTTTGCCATGGCGGCTGCAATCCATGCCAGGAGATCGTGATCGATATGCCCCCTCCATTGGGCCGCCACCTCGGGCGGGGAGCCGCTGTCGGAGTGCCGGTCGAGAACTGTGATCACCGAATAGTCGGCATTGTGGGACCTGCCTCCTATATCGAGGCTGGCTATGTAGCTCGCGCCCTGTCGTGGCGGCACCCATATCGAGGCTTTGCCTTGTGGCGAGGGTGTGAAGTGCGGTTCGGAGATGTCGGATGGTATGCCTGTGCGCGAGCCTGCCACTTCGCCGGTCAGCGGGGTGAGCGAACAGCCTGTGTCGCGCAGGCGTTTCACATCGTCGGCTGAGAACACATTGGTCTCGGTGGATGTGAACGCCTCTTCGGCAGTCGACGGGAACTCCGCCATCATGGAGCGTCGGTCAAGATATTCCGACGCCTTTCTCCGGTACCATTTTATTGCCTCAAGGGTGCATCCGTGATGCTCCCACAGCCCGCGTTCGTAGTCATTGAGCCCGGCATAGAACTTGTCAGGATCATCTACCGGCGAGGCGTACATGTCGATCTCATACCATGGCACGAAGAATGGAGCCTTGTCGCTCTTCCCCTCTGTGGCGCGCAGCCATTCGCGGTGGAAGAAGTTGCCCACTCCGTTGGCGGTGCTTTCGAGCACCACGCAGGTCATCGGCTTCATGGCTATACCGGACGACACCGAGCGTATCAGGTCGAGCGGATTGTGCTGGAGGGAGTCGCGCCAGAATGCCACCTCGCTCAGATGGGCCATCGAGCAGTCCATGCCGCGCGTCGACTCCTGGTTCTCGCTGGAACACACTGTGACACGGCATCCTCGCCCGGGGATATAGCGCGTGTTGCCCATGCGCTCGAACGGACGGAACTCAGGCTCGCACTCCTCCGTCCAGTATTCGGCAGGATAGTGCGACAGTATATGGCTGTACATGCCGCGTATGGTGCTTGATGTGTCCTTGACGTGGGCGCATATCAGCGAATGCCAGTTGCGCTGGTGTATGATCTGTATCCATGCGAAATACACCTGTATGAGCGTTGAGCCTCCCCATTGCCTGGCTTTTACCATGATGAGCCTTATGGGCATTCCGGCTGTGCGTTGCCCTTCGATGAGCGACAGCAGGCGTCGCTGCGGGCGGTTGAGTATGAACGGTATCGGGAGCTTGCTCTCCTTGTCGGTGATCTTTACGCATGTAGCCGCCCAGAATTCAAAATCGTGGCGGAAGCGCAGCATATTGAATTCGATTGTGGAGAGCGATGGGGTGTAGGCGGGATCGCGGAGCATGCTTTCGGGGATATGGAGTGTGTGTATGCCGCGTGTCACCTGTTTCCGGCATGGGTCGTCGGGATTGCCTGTCAGTGGATCGTAACGCATTCTGCGTATGGTTTCGTGGCGTGAGCGGTTGATTGATTCTATTGTCATGATGGCGTGTGTCTGATCCTTATGGTGTGAGGTGATTCCGAGTTGATGTCGATGTCGAGGGTGAGATGATGGGAGTGCGGTATGCGGAGTGATCCGGTCAGCGGATGGCGCAGGGAGCCTCCGTTGATGGTGAGTGTCAGCAGGTGTGGCAAAGTGGCTGCTGACACTGGGGTGTCGGGCCTGTGATGGGATGCCGATAGCGATATGGTGCCCCGCATGCTTTCTCCGTATATGGGCAGATATAGCATTGCATGAGAGCCTGGGGCAAAGGTGTGCGGGAGGGTCACCGTGTATCTGGCGCGGCATACCGATGGCTCATCCTCCTTGGCAGTGTCAAGTAGCTCACCCTCGGAGGTGACGAGTATGAGCGACTGTAGTGAGGATAGCAGGGAGGACGCTCCTGATGATGAGCGTGTGTAGAGTGTTTTGCCGTCAAGGGTTGTGACAAGTGTCGGTTCATCTCCGTATGGCACTATCCATAGTTCTCCGCGGGAGTCGTCCCATCCGAGCATACCGGAGGGGCACTCTTCGAGTATGGTCGAGGACTGGCGGGAGCCTGTTATGGCGATCAGCCTGTCGCCTGTTATCGCCGCTATGCCTCCGGGTATGGGTGTGGCGGCACGGTGATCGGTGATCCCTCTGCTGTCGAGGAGGTTCATGTTGATGCGCGTGCGCCGGTCGGTGAGTGTCATGGATGATATGCCGCCGGTGCCGAGAGTGTAGAAGCGTGCTGCCGGCACTGTGAATGAGCTGCTGTGGCGCATCGATGGGAGCAGGCTGTGTATCACCGAGGCATCCCCCGCACTTACCGCAGTCGGTGTGAGAGGTGACGATTCTGTGGTGATGGCTATCCCTGAGGGATAGCGACGGAGACTGGGCGAAGAGGGCGGACTGACGAATCCTTCGGTGTCGTCGGTGAATGTCACCGGGGCAAGTGTCGGCGAAAGGTAGTAGGCCCATCTGCCGCACGGCGATGGCGTTAGTGGCAGCGTCACGGAGCGTCTGCCGGCTATGAGGGTGATGAGGCGTGCGTCGGGGTTGGGATACACCAAGAGAGGTGAGAGTGATGTGACTGATTGCTTGTGTACTACCGTCTGGCTCACCACTGTGGAGCCGTCCTGCATGGTCACTTGCACGGCAGTCGGTGTCGAGCTCTCCGAGGCGATGACTTTGGCCGACATTTCGGGGAGTGTGTAGCCGTCAAACGGTATTGCCGTGAGGTTGCCCCATGCGATGAGGTCACCGCTGCGGGCTGTGCACCCGGCGGTGAATGTGTTGGGCGGACTGAGGCGTACCCTCATTATGCTGTCGGGGGTAGGTGGTGTCGAGGGAATGGATATGATGGATTGCAGGCGCGCCATCTCTTCGGACGTGTCATCTTCCGCCGGAGAGCTGCGCAGGGTGGTGTCGGCATTGTCGATTATGGATGTGATGCAGCGGGTGAGCCTGCTCGACGAGGATCCTGGATCATCCAGGGGGTTGACCCCGGGCAGTGTATGGGTGAATGTGAGCTGTGTGGTGGAGCTTCCGGTACGTGTGAATGTTCCTGGAAGTCCGGTGACAAGCGGATGCAGCTGGGGCGATACGAGCACCTCCACAGAACGTACCCTTGACAGCCATTCTGCATCGGGGGTGCGTGAATAGGTGATCCCCACTGTGTAGCCTGTGGCTGTGAGCCGTGCTCCTGACATTTGCCGGAATCCTTCGCCTGTGAGAAGTATGGAGGCGTGGGTGGCTTGCAGGCCGCTTTCGGGCGATATGAGCACAGGTGCGGAGGTGTATATCACATCTCCTCCGTCACCGATGAGACGGTAGCGTGCCACTACAGGTTGAATGTAGCGGCGTTGCAGCCGGGCGAGGTCACAGAGCCTGAGATAAGCATCGCGCATACCCTTGTCGAGAGTGGTGCGGTCGGCATCGCAAAGGGTGCGGGAAGATGTGTCGTAGGAGCCTTTGAGCGTCACGGCAGGGATGTCGGCTGACACTGCGGTCATATCCTGCCTGGTGAGAGTGATGACGGTGCCGTTGAGGTGGCCTGCGGGAACGAGGGTGTCAAGAGGTATCAGCAATGGGGTGCCGCGGTGGCGCATCACTATGAGCGATCCGGCTGTGCGCGTCACTGTGGCTGGGGCTTCGTCAAGGCGGATAATGCTCTTTATCTCAGTGTCTGTGACAGCTTTGAGGTGACCATGATGATACATTATGATGCATCGTGTCCCGTCGTCGAGGGTGATCAGTCCCCCTTTCACAGGTTCTGCTCCGGGCAGGGAGGATATGGTGGCGGGGCGGCTGACCCCCATGAGACCGCCTGTAGGGTCAGGGCGCAGATTGTGACAGCGCAGCACCCGGCTGCGGTCATGCAGGGTGGATGAGAGTGGAAAAGGGATGACGGCACGGCTACCCTTTGGGCATGTGGGGTGACAGGAAGGAAACATAAGGCTGCAATTTTGTGATGGAGCCACAAAATTACAGCCTCGCAACGCCCGGGATGGTGCGGTAATGTCGCTCCGGGTGTTCGGCGGGATATAATATGAGAAAAGGGTTAAAGACCTGGAGCCTTTAACCCTTGAATATGTTTATGCGATGTCGGTTATGACCTATGCATACCGGAGCTTAGCAGCATCCTTCGAGAGCCGCGTTGGTCTTGTGTACAGCCTCTGCGCTCTTGTGGAAGAGAGCCTTCTCCTCCTCGTTGAGTTCGAACTCGACGATTCTCTCGATACCGTTCTTGCCGATGATGGCGGGAACACCGATGCAGAGGTCGCTTTCGCCGTACTCACCCTCAAGAAGAGCGGAGCATGAGATGAGCTTCTGCTCGTTGTGGAGCACAGCCTGTACCATTTGGGCTCCTGCCGCACCTGGAGCGTACCATGCAGAGGTGCCGAGAAGCTTGGTGAGGGTAGCACCGCCCACCATAGTGTCGGCAGCAACTTTCTCAAGTGTGGCAGCGTCAAGGTAGTTGGAGGCGGGCACGCCACGGTAAGCCGCATAGCGCACAAGAGGAATCATTGTGGTGTCGCCGTGACCGCCGATAACGATACCCTCAACCTCGGTACGGTTAGCTCCGAGAGCGTTGGCGAGGAAATATTTGAAACGTGCGCTGTCGAGTGCGCCGCCCATGCCGATGATACGGTTCTTGGGGAGACCGCTGATCTTGTGGATCAGATAGGTCATAGTGTCCATAGGGTTGGAGATGCAGATGATCACTGCATTGGGAGAGTGCTTGAGCAGCTGCTCGGTCACGCTCTTCACGATGCCGGCATTAACACCGATAAGCTCCTCGCGGGTCATGCCGGGCTTGCGGGGGATGCCTGACGTGATGACTACGACATCGCTCCCTTCGGTGGCGGAGTAGTCGTTGGTCACGCCGGTGAGGCGGGTGTTGAGATTAAGGATGCTGGCGGTCTGCATGATATCCATGGCCTTGCCTTCGGATACACCCTCCTTGATATCGAGGAGGACAACCTCGTCAGCGATGCCGCAAGTTACCAACACATTTGCACAAGTTGCGCCCACGTTGCCGGCGCCCACAACTGTTACCTTTGACATAGTATCTGTTTATTTTGAAACGTTGAGTGATTGGCTGATTTATTTTATCGTTCCGCAAAATTAATGAAAAATTTCCGTAATTAAGAATAAAAGGAGCAGTAAAAATGGTCATATATTCCGAATGGAGAAATTTTCAGACCAAAGGACCAGAGAGCTGTATAGGACAGGAGAACAGGAGAACTTTTTTATAGGACCAAAATATGAACCTGAATATATTAAAACTATAGTCCTTTGGTCCTCTGGTCTAAAAGTTCTCCTGTTCTCCTGTCTTAATATAGTTCTCTGGTCCCGATTACACTCGGAACCCCTTCCGGATATTGCGCGAGATAGCAATGATATTCCCCGCCGTGATGGCAAGAATTATTGCAGTGCCTGTCAGGACCGTAGGCACGCACGATGCACCGCGGGCACCGAGAGCCTCTATCTGTTCCTGCCACATTGACGACGCAGCAAGCATCCCGGCTACGGCCAGCAGCAGAACCGACAGATTGACAGTGGCAACTATAGTCTGGTAATACCTTGCCACCTGTCCCGGGGTATATCCCAGGAGCATAAGGTCGTGTATCTTGGAGCGGTTCTTCTGTAGGAGCAGATATATGCTGAGAAGAAGTATAAAGAACGCAAGTATGCTGATTATGGCACCGATGGCGACCACTACAGTAGTGACCATCGACAGGAAATAAGCGGCTTTGCCACCTGCGGTCTTATCGCCGGCAATTTCGTAATCATGGCTCTCCATATATTTTGTCGCCTCAGGGTCGCCTGCGCGTTTCAGTTTCACTATCAGGCGTGACGGCTCGGTGTTGCGGCCTTCACCGTAAATCCCGTTCGCCCAGGAGAGAAAGTTCTCAGGCACAGCTATAGTGTTGAGCCTTGACGAGAATCCGGCTATGCGGGCGTCCACCCATTGCTGACGTCCGTTGCCGCTGAGGCTCAGACGTAATGGGAGCATACCTATAAGTTCCTCCGATATCTGAGGCATCCCGCGTGAGGCGGCAAACCCGAAATTATAGAGCGTAAGATAATCTTTGGATATGATTACCGGCACCGGGTCATTCGAGCCGGGGCGGTAGTCCCATCCTCGGGGAGATATGTCGAAAAACTTGTCAGGGATAGACTCAAGGAATAGAGCCGTCGACAGGTTGGCACCAGCCATATTCACCTGCGCGCTTATATTGAAATCCGCAGCGGTGAATTCACCCACCTCTTCCGCCCAGGGCTGTGACGAGATCTCTGAGCGTTCATCGGCAGTGAAGGTGGTAGCCGCCTGCCCGCCACCCATAAGTCCGTCAAGCCCCTCCACGCGTTTGGATATTATCATATAGTCGGCAGACACGAACGAATCCTCCGCATCGCTTACCGAAGTGATGTCACGATAGAATTGCAAGGCAGTGAGGACAATCACCAGTCCCGCCAGATTGGCGATAGCGTACCCCGCTATCTGCCCCCCGCTTATATTGCGGCGCAACAGCCGCCTGATCGGATTAGACATAGATTAGATATTATTTGTTTTAATATATTAAAGACAGGAGAACAGTAGGACTTATTTTATTCTTGAACTTGGTTTTTGGAACGATATGACCTGTCAAAAAGACGAGTTTTATGTATTATACGATAATCCTCAGCCCCATAATTTATTAGAAATCCATCATCAATTCTTGTAGCTGTAAGATAGTTTACTAATTGGATATGATGAGATTTATTTAATTAAGATATGGCTTTTAGCTCTATTATCACTTTACCTTCTACTATTATGTCTGCTCTGAAGTCGCCTACATGAATGATATCCTTTGTAATTAACCCGAATAGGTGACTCTTCTTCAATATTAAGCCCATGGGATCGTAATTCGATCGCCAGAGCTTTTTTATATATCGATTCAAGGTAACCTGGTGCAAGTTCTTTTCTTACCTCAAAGGCGCAATCTTTGATAATAGATAGAAGATCGGTGGTATTCATATATAAATGTGTATTTATGGTTTAAAATATGTTTGAAAATTTATGGTTTTGTAGTTACAGAAATAGTTCTCCTGTTCTCCTGTCTGTTCTCCTGTATTTTATTTAGTAATAATTTATTGATAAAGAATCCATCTAAAGGTGCAGTAGTCTGAACTCGTTGAGTGTGAGCTTGTTCCCTACCGAAGTGGCAATTACGGCAGCCGATCGTCTTTCAGCCTCCTCGACTATTAATGCAGCCACCGACTCATTGTTTCTCGCATCGAGATGGCTCACAGGCTCGTCCACAAGCAGGAAATCAAACGGTTGGCACAGAGCCCTGATTATAGCCACCCTCTGTTGCTGGCCCACACTGAGTAGTCCTGCGTTCCATTCCGCCTTATGCCGCAATTCCAGGCGGTCAAGCATCTGCAATATCTCCGCCTCACTGCGGTAGGAGGTAAGACGGTTCTTCACCATGATATTATCCATCACTGACAGCTCAGGAAACAGCCGCATCTCCTGCGGCAGATAAGCCAACGCCTCACGGCGCAGCCGGCACCATTTCTCAATGGAATACCCCTTGACAGGCTCCCCATCCATAAGTATCTCCCCGTCGTAATCAGTGCGTGCCCCATATATAAAAGAGCAGAGCGACGACTTTCCGGTCCCGCTCTCCGCCTCGATTATATAGTTGCCGGGGCGCGTGAACACCAACTCATCACGCATCCACACCTCACTATCGCACACAGGCGACTCCTTCTCGCTCCCGCGGAACACCTGCGGAAGCACCCTCCGCAGAGTAATGTTTTGTATCATCATTATATCATTTAAAGCCCCGAATAATTTCAGACCACAGGACCATAGAGCCATAATCCTATAGCCCTCTGGTCCTTTGGTCAAAAAAACTTATAGCCCTCTGGTCCTAATCCAGCATTATAGAAAGCAGATAGGTCAGTATCGGACCATTGCTTCCCGGAAGCGCGAATTTCGCCTGGCCCTTTCCGCCCGACATTTCGATAGCCAACTCCATGGCAACACCCTCGGGGGCACCGTTAATGTAATCCGACAAAGGATCTGCAATGATATTAAGCGACATTTCCTTGTTGACAAACATCGGTGCAAGCGAATTATTTCGTGTATTGTCAAATCCTATTGTGGATATTCCCAGATAGCCGTCCACATTACCTATGGTTATCTCCTTGCCATACTGGGGTACGGCAATCAGCCCCTCACCCACAGCCTTGGGGGTGATGCCTGCGGTAGCCATCATTGAACTCACAGTAGCCGTGAGCTGATTTATTTTCCTCTGAGGCATATGGACAAGAAGTATGAAATCCCAGTCCGATGGGTCGCCGCTGTCAATCACATTGGGTGTTACCGGGCGTGCAGCTATGAGCAGAGTCCCGTCGATGGACTCAAGGTAAGGAGTTATCACATTCATGAAAGCCTCCGCCTGGAATCCACCGAACAATCTGGCAATAGTCTCGAACGGTGTCCAGTCGAAGTCAGGGGTCAGTCCTGCTCCGAATGTCAGGTTGAACCCTTCCGGCACATAGGCAAGCACCGCAGGATTGATATTCCGCATCCCCTTTGACTTCTCGATCTTTCCGTCCGAAGTCATCCTCTCCCAGTTGAGCACTATCGATTTTCCGTCCGTAGTAGTGTTGATGGCAGCGACATTCCACATTTTTTCCTGTATCGACTGATTGTCCGGTTTCTTGTCCGACTGCTCTAACCAGTTGATCATTGCGGTGTTTGCCAGATTATCGCGATTCAATGCCTGGGCAATACCGTCAAGCTTGCTTATGGGCATCTCCTTGGCGGCATTCAGCACATCTTTCACGCACTGTGTCGCCGTCTTGTTGTGTCTCGACAGTATCCATATCTGAGAGTCGTTTGCCACCAATGGATAGTTCCCGGCATATCCGGTGTGGAATCCGTCATTATCGGCATTCCAGGTTATGGCATCCTCCATCACAAGTTTGAACCGCTCGAAGTCCGAGATGGCAAATGTCATGAAGGCGGTATTGTTTTTGTCGAGCACGAGTGCTATGGTACTGAAGTCGGCAACCCCCTTGGCATCCATCTCAGCCAGATTATTTATCACATCCGGTATGGTAGGGGCTATGTTCTTCTCGATTTCCGGAGATGCTTTTATGCCTTCCTCGGTGAATTTTATGCCCGAAGCCTCGCATAGCGACCGCAGATTCAATGTTGTTACTGTTGTCACATTGGCAGGGATCGTGTCAAGCAGCTCTGCCTTTTTTGAGCATGACGACATCACTCCGAGCATCACGGCAAGGAGTGCGAAGAGAGAAAAGTTTTGTATCTTCATGATTGTAAGTTGGAGGCTGTGCCGTGATGTCATGGATATATGAGATCAAGGGCACAGCCTCATCCGTTAGAGTGATATATTTATTCCATAAGTTTCCTGTAGCGGCGTCTCACCGGCTCCTTGCCTCCGTTGTGGGCTTTCTTGTACTCTTCGTAATCCGAGTAGGAACCCTCGTAGAACACCACATTGCCGTCACCCTCAAACGAGAGTATATGTGTGCATATCCTGTCGAGGAACCATCGGTCGTGGCTCACTACCACTGCACATCCGGCAAAGTCCTCAAGGCCTTCCTCCAGTGCGCGCAGAGTGTTCACGTCGATATCGTTGGTGGGCTCGTCGAGCAGGAGCACATTACCCTCCTCCTTAAGAGCCATGGCAAGGTGCAGACGGTTGCGCTCGCCGCCCGAGAGCACTCCTATCTTCTTCTCCTGGTCGGCTCCTGTGAAATTGAACCTCGACAGATAGGCGCGGGCATTGATGTCCCTGCCGCCCATGCGGAAGCTCTCCACCCCCTGGGATATCACCTCATACACGCTGCGTTCGGGCAGAAGGTCATGGTGGGTCTGGTCGACATAAGCGATCTTCACGGTCTCGCCCACATCGAATGTGCCTGCATCCGGTGTCTCCTGACCCATGATGAGGCGGAACAGAGTGGTCTTGCCTGCTCCGTTGGGACCTATCACACCCACAATGCCGCCCTGAGGGAGCGAGAATGACAGATCCTTGAACAGCTGCTTTTTGCCGAAAGCTTTCGAGAACCCCTGCACATCGATCACCTTTGCTCCAAGGCGCGGACCGTTGGGGATGAATATCTCAAGGCGTTCCTCACGTTCCTTCTGGTCTTCGTTGAGGAGCCTGTCATAGCTGTTGAGTCGGGCCTTGCCCTTTGCCTGGCGGGCCTTCGGAGCCATGCGCACCCATTCAAGCTCTCTTTCGAGTGTCTTGCGGCGTTTGGATGCCTGCTTCTCCTCCTGTGCCATACGCTTGGTCTTCTGGTCGAGCCACGATGAATAGTTACCCTTCCATGGTATGCCCTCGCCGCGGTCAAGCTCAAGAATCCATCCCGCCACATGGTCAAGGAAGTAACGGTCGTGAGTGATGGCTATCACGGTGCCGGGATACTGCTGGAGATGCTGCTCAAGCCAGTCGATGCTCTCCGCGTCAAGGTGGTTGGTAGGCTCGTCGAGAAGAAGGATGTCGGGCTGCTGGAGCAGGAGGCGGCACAAAGCCACACGGCGGCGTTCGCCACCCGAGAGGGTTGATATCTTCTGGTCGTCAGGCGGGCACTGTAGGGCATCCATCGCACGTTCGAGCTTCGAGTCGATGTTCCATGCGTCAGCGGCATCGAGCTTGTCCTGAAGCTCGGCCTGGCGGGCAAGCAGTGCATCCATCTTGTCGGGGTCCTCAAGCACATCCGGGTCTCCGAACGACTCGTTCACCTTGTCAAACTCCGCAATCAGGTCCATGATGGGCTGCACACCCTCGCGCACCACCTCTATCACAGTCTTGTCGGGGTCCAGCTGCGGGTCCTGTTCAAGATACCCCACGGAGTAGCCCGGAGAGAACACTACTTCTCCCTGATAGCTCTTGTCGATACCGGCAATGATCTTGAGCAGAGAGGATTTACCCGAGCCGTTAAGACCGATTATACCTATTTTTGCCCCATAAAAGAATGACAGATAGATATTTTTTAGCACTTGTTTTTGCGGGGGATATATCTTCGACACCCCCACCATAGAAAAAATTACTTTCTTATCGTCAGCCATATTCCGAACTGATGTTTATTTTAAGGTTGATTTATTATTTAAGTCTTTATCTTGATTCCTGATAAAAATATTTTTTCGCTCTGCTGCAAAGATAGACAAAATTTATCGAATCACTTTCACTTCCTGTCCATTGACCTCCATGCATACGCTATGTAGGCGAGGACAAAGGGGATGATGAGCGACACCCAGCTCATGGCGGTGAGGGTGAACATCGATGACGAACTGTTGTGTACGGTCAGCGACGACGATGGGTCAATGAGCGATGGGTAATAGGGGGTACCGTTGTATCCCGCAACCCAGAACAGGCTCAGCACCACAAGCACTGTACCGATTCCGCTCCACCATATCCCGCTTGTGAAATGGCTCGCCAATGCCGAGCGCACAACACCGAACAGCACCATCACTGTCCCTGCGAGGAATGCCACAAGTGCAAGAGGCATGTCAAGATAATTATGGAGATACTTGAACTCGACTGTCTCAAACACCGACCTTCCGCCGTCAAGACCGCCGTCCTTCACCGTCTGGAGTGAGTCGGCGGTGAGCAGAAGCCCTACGAACAGCAGGAAGAGTACCACAAAGATAACTCCGTTCACAAGCACCCTGCGGCGGTTGGCATCAAAGAACGCATCCTTTCGCGGATGATTGTTGAGCAGATACATGGCCGCCTGAGTGCGTGCAAGGAACAGCACGGCAAACCCGAGCACAAGATTCTTCCAGCTAAATATAGCCTCGAACCCATGAGTCGGAGCCCAGCGGGATATCACTGGCGACCCTGTGTCAAGGATGCTCCCCTTGCTCACTGTGAACTCTGCCCCGAAGAACATCATAGCCACAGCTACCCCAAGAAGCACACACCCCGCCGAGCCGTTGATGAACAGGAACACATCGTAGGTCCTGGTTCCGAATATATTGCCCGGCTTGCTGCGGAACTCGTAGCTTACGGCCTGAAGCACAAAGCTCAGCAGTATGAGCATCCACAGCCAGTAGGCACCGCCGAAACTTGTGGAATAGAACAGTGGGAATGAAGCGAAGAACGCGCCGCCAAACACTACCAGCGTCGTGAACGTGAGCTCCCATTTATGTCCCAGCGACGAGATCATTTTACTTTGGTCGGCGGCTCCGTTGCCGGGACACAGTAGGAATGTCTGTCCTCCCTGCACAAAAAGCATGAACACAAGTATCGCGCCGAGCACCGAGATGAGCATCCACCAATAATCCTGAAGCATAGTGAGTGTCATAGCTTATTCCTCCTCTTTGTTAATCTGTTTGACCATAATTACGGCTTCGGCGGCAAGCAACGCTGTGAACACTGCCGCGAAGAGCACAAAAGTGATTATCACCGTTCCCGAAGGTATTGCCGAGATCGCTGCGCGTGCCGGCATGAGATCCTGTATGATCCAGGGCTGGCGTCCCACTTCCGCGGTGACCCATCCTGCCTCGGAGCATATCCACACCACTGCCACCGACAGCATCGCCACCCACTGCCACCAGCGGGTTTCCCACAGTCGGCGTCTCTTGTACGCGCTCCACAGGGCTATCGCGATAAACAGCGTGAGATAGCCTCCCGCAAGCACCATGATGTGGAACGAGTAGAATGTGATCCCTACCGGCGGCACTGCCTCCTCGGCACTGTCAAGATATCCGTAGCCGAAGAAGGGATAGTTCTCCTTTATCTCAGCCCTTGCAGCGTCCATTGCCGCGGTGTCACCTTCGGTGAGGGCGCGGTCAAACTGCCTCAATGCCTCATGCGACTTCTTTCCCATCGCCATGCGCTCGGCATAGCTCACAGTGTCGATCGAGTCCCCTTCGGCGTTCATGCTGCGTCCAGCTATGATGTCGTTTATGCCGGGCACAAATGAATTCATGTCATGGTTGGCGAGTATCGACAGCCCGTAGGGAATCGCTATTTTCATTATGAAAGGGTCCTTGCCGTCATCGAGGGTCTTTGACGGATCGAGTATGCCGAATGCCACTATCTCCTCGCCTCTGCCTCCGTCGTACAGTCCCTCCATGGCAGCGAGCTTCATGGGCTGCACGCGGGCAACGTCGACTGCCGAACTGTCACCGCTCCACAGGGTGAGCACCATTCCGGCAGCTCCTACCCATCCTGCCACCTTCACCGAGCGCATTGCCATCTCCCTGCGCTTGCCGCGCATTATCAGATAGGCGCTCACTCCCATCACGAATACCGCCGCGAGCACCCAGCCGTCAAACACTGCGTGTAGAAACTTGTGCACAGCCACCGGCGAGAATGCCACAGCCCAGAAGTCGTCCATCACATTGCGCATCTGTGCCGGGTCGAATTCCATACCCACCGGATACTGCATCCAGGCATTGGCTACGAGTATCCATAAGGCTGATATGGATGCGCCCGCTGTGGTGAGCCACGTCGATGCCAGATGGAACCCAGGGCTTACCTTGTTCCAGCCGAAGAACATGATGGCGATGAATGTTGCCTCCATGAAGAAGGCGAGCAGGCCTTCGATGGCAAGAGGTGCTCCGAAGATGTCCCCCACAAACCATGAATAGTTGCTCCAGTTGGTCCCGAACTCAAACTCCAGGATTATGCCTGTGGCGACACCCATCGCGAAGTTTATGCCGAAGAGCGTCATCCAGAATTTGGTCGCTTTGAGCCATTCCTGGCTCCGGCTGCGGTAATAGAGCGTCTCCATTACACCTACAATTACGCTGAGTCCGAGCGTCAGAGGCACGAAGAGCCAATGGTACATGGCGGTGAGGGCAAACAGGCCTCTCGACCAGTCGACTACTGTCATTAGGTCAGTCATATCTAATTGGAATTAATGGTTGTTGTCTGAGGCAAATAAATAGTTCTTGATGGTGAGTCACAGCGACCTGTCGATCAGTTCTTCCCTCACAGCTCCGGCTCTCTCTTCATCCGTGGCGTAGTCCCGCTTGAGAATATCGGGAAAGAAAAACAGTTTCATCACAAGAAATATGAATATGAGCTTGATGATGATTATGGCCCAGAGTTTTCTGCCCACTGTCATGGACCGGAAACCTTCTATATAGAATCGAGCGATTCTCATGAATATGTTCTGCCGTATTTCCATACCGTTCGGGTCTTGAAGCTCTTCTGATTATAACCTCTCGCTGTGCTTAATTGTTGAGCAGTTCCATGGCTTTTTCAAGTATGGTGTCCTTGCCGTTGAGGGCGTCCTGCGGGTCCATATCCACGGCACATCCCTCTGTCGGGGTCACTCCCCCCTCTGTCGACACTCCGTTGGCGTCAAGCATGGAGCACGCCGAGAACCTCACGCTCCATCCGCATGGTATCTCCGAGGAGTAAGGCATGCCCGATCCTCCTCCTGTGGTGGCTCCCGCTATCCTCACGCCAGGCAGCAGCTTCATCACCGAGGCGAAATTGTTGGCGGCTGAGAATGTCGAGCGGTTGGTGAGAACTACCACCGGCTTTGCCCAGCGCACACGCCCGGGTCCGGCAGGATTATAGGTGATGGCATAAGGCTCGGAGAAATCATCGTGACCCGGACCTGTCTTGTGCGATATGTAGCCTACGAGGGTGGGGCGGTCTATGAACCGGGCCACGAGGGTCTCCACATTGGTCAGCGAGCCGCCGCCGTTGTCGCGTATGTCTATTATGAGCCCGCGAGCCGCCGCGAGGAAGTTGAGTGCGTAGTCGAGGTTCCCCTCACCGACGGTAGCCGAGAAGTTTTCGTAGTAGATATACCCGATATTGTTTTCAAGAAGTCCGTATATCATCCCCGACGACTGCCGGTAGTTGAAATTGAAATAGCTCTCCTCTATGAGACGCTTGTTGAAATTCTGAGGATAGTCGCTCCACCATTTGCGGTAGTACGATGTGTTGAACGGTGCCGACAGGTTCACATGTCCGTCGCGCAGCTCGTCAAGCATGTCGGCACACACTATGAACAGCTCCTCTCGGGTCATCTCGCTCCCTATTCGACATGCATATTTATCATGCACCTGGTCCCAGTCCACCCCCTTTTCTTTGAAGAAGCAGTAGTGCTCGTCAAGGATGCTCCACAAGGCTTCGAAATTGCCTCGCGGATCATCGGCACGCTCCTCTATCTTATGGCAGGAGGTCAGCCCCATAAATATGGCTGATATCAGGGATGTTATGAAAAATATGTTTCGCATCTTAAGGGCTTCATGAAGTTAAAAGTCGATATACTCTTAAAATATCGGTGAAATGCTTCTCGCTTTCCGCGAATGTGGCTTTCTCGGGTTGAACGACAGCCACTCGCCGCTTATTCCTATCACGAACGAATGGTTATATATGTGGGTCACAGTATCGTTCACTTTCGATGAGAAGATATTGGCGCGGTAGCCGAGCCTGAGATTGGTCGAGCCAAGGTGCAGGTCGGCTGTAAGCAGATTGTCAAGTGAGAAATAGTTGCCCCACCAGGCTCCGTGCACCAGACCCTTGTCGTTGCCCAGATAGATTTCATAGTACAGTTCACCATAGTCGGGCGCGAAGAACACCCCTGTCACCGGTAGGGTGGGGCGGTACATGAGGGTCACCGGGAGCTTGCCTATGCGCAGCTGATATGCCGCGTAGCCGGTGAGGTTGATGGTCCATGCCCCCTTGGCGGATGCCGGATTGTTGCCGTTGCGGTCATTGTAGAGGCATCCTGCGGTGAGTCCGGTGGAGCCGCCGGCGGCGAGGGTAAGGCTTTGCGCCGGACGGAACTTCCTCATCATGCCCCAGTCGGCGTTGAGCATGAGGCTCCACATCGAGGCGTTCCCGGCAGGGTTCTCGCAGCGGTCTATACCTATTCCGGCGTGCAGGCTCATGGTCCAGTTCTCCGGGTCGAATCCCATTGCCTGATAGCGCGTGTAGTCCACACCTGTGTGCCATCCTCGATACTTTAGAGGCGTGAGATAGGTGTCCGCAAGGCGTGCCGATCCTGCCTCGATAGTGTATGAGGCATGCACCGGCCGCAGCGGTTTGCTCTCCTCATGCTGTTGAGTCGTCGTGCCTTCGTAGTACATGATCTGCCTTTCGGCAAGCGTGGCTGAGCCATAGTCCTGGGCATCGGCGGCAGCCGCCCCGAGGCAGAGGGCAGATATGATCGCGATAATATGTTTCATAAGGATGGGATGCTATTCGAACAATCGTGTCTGACCTGTCAGCTCGTCCCTTATCTCGTCATCGCTTTTCTCGATGAACTCCTCGGTGGCGTTCTCCCTGGTCGTGTTCTCGTCGGATTCTTCTTCAAATTCTTCTCCGATTTCAGGATCCTCCAGCGGTTCGAGCTCGGTCACACTGTCAATTGCATAGGTGGTGAGGCGTTTCCCCTTTGCCTTGTATGACTTCACGGCCACAAACTCCCGGGCTACTACCTCGAGCGGCGGTCTCACCGAGTCGGCTCCCGCGTAAGTCACTTCCACTCTCAGCCCTGCTGCGTCCGATAGGAGTATGAGTGTCGAATTCTCATTCTCGCCAAGATAGCGTTGCGGTTTGGTAGTGGGCTCGAATGTGAATCGTTTCAGGTAGGGATACCCCTGGTCGGCATCGTTGAGTATGGCGGTCCAAGCCTTGTGGGAATTGTATTTCTCTATGCGCAGTATATTCTCGGGATAATGGTTTGACGCGTCGAATGTCGAGGTGTAGTACTCTCCGCTCTTCATTATCACCAGCACAAGGTCCCCGCTGTTGAACTCTCCCAGGTAATTGCCCCTGCCGTCATAATTGAGGCGGTTTACATCCGGGTCGAACCACACATCCCTGCCTCCGAGCGTCGACACTCCGTCGCTCTTCTTAGTGAACGAATGCACCTCGTTGCGTGTCACTATGTTGCCTAAGGCTCCGCGCCCCTTGATGGCGAGCTCCGAGAAGTCTATGTCGAATTGCAGTGTCTTCAGGCGCAGTTTAGGTTTCAGTGTCACCTTCACCACCTCTGCCTCGCCGTTGGGGTTGGCTGTGAAATACTTCACCTTGGTGCCGGGTTTCCCCGGTGTGAGGTTATACTCCTTGTCGCGGGTCACTCCGGTCACGCGGAATCGTTTCATGTAGTAGGTTCCGCCCTTGCCGTCCTGGTATATCACATTGTAGATGGTCCTCTCGTCGTTGCGTTTGAACACATCCACGTGTATCACACCTTTGCCCACCGACAGTTTCTCCTGCACTTTCACCACCTTGTACCGTCCGTCCTTATAGAAGATTATCACATCGTCGATGCTTGAGCAGTTGCACAGGAACTCATCCTTTTTGAGCGAAGTGCCTATGAACCCCTCCTCGCGGTTGATGTACAGTTTCTCGTTTGCCTCAGCCACCGTGGCGGCCTGTATATTGTCGAAGCTGCGTATCTGTGTCAGGCGCGGATAGGATGCTCCGTATTTGGATTTAAGCCTCTTGTACCAGTCTATGGTATATTCGGTCAGGTGCGCCAGGTGTCCGTTCAGCTCTTCGATTCTTTCAAGATAGGCGGCTATCTGCTCCTCGCTCTTGCGCGAGTTGAACTTTAGGATGCGTCCCATCTTTATTTCGAACAGGCGTATGATGTCATCGTCCGTCACAGGGCGTATCAGTTTGGGAGCCCACGGCTCCAGGCGGCGGTGTATGTGGGCTATTGCCTGTTCGCGGTTCTCGCTCTCCTCGTATTCCTTGTCCTTGTATATGCGCTCTTCGATGAATATCCGTTCGAGCGATGCGAAGTGGAGCTGTTCTCTCACCTCTCCGAGCTGTATCTCAAGCTCCTTCCCGAGAATCGAGCGGGTGTGCTCCACATTGTGGCGCAGCACATCGCTCACCCCTATGAAGTGGGGTTTCTTCTCCGATATGACGCAGCAGTTGGGCGACACCGACACCTCGCAGTCCGTGAACGCGTACAGGGCGTCGATGGTGCGGTCGCTTGATGTTCCCGGGAGCAGATGCACCAGTATGTTGGCAGTCTCCGCTGTATTGTCGTCCACCTTGCGTATCTTTATCTTTCCGCTCTCGAAAGCCTTGAGTATCGACTCGATGAGCGTTGCGGTGGTCTTGCCGTAGGGGATTTCAGTGATGGCGAGTGTCTTGTTGTCGACCTTCTCGATCTTGGCGCGTATCCTCACCGAGCCTCCGCGCTCTCCGTCGTTGTAGCGCGACACATCTATGGAGCCTCCTGTGGGGAAGTCAGGGTACAGCGTGAACTCCTCACCCTTGAGGTGGGCTATCGCCGCATCGATTATCTCGTTGAAATTATGGGGAAGAATCTTTGACGAAAGCCCCACGGCTATGCCCTCGACACCCTGCGACAGAAGCAGGGGGAACTTCATCGGGAAAGTCACCGGCTCCTTCTTGCGTCCGTCGTAACTTAGAGTCCATTCTGTCACCTTAGGGTTGAACACCACATCCATGGCAAAATGCGACAGGCGTGCCTCGATGTATCGGCCCGCGGCGGCTCCCGCGCCGGTAAGTATATTTCCCCAGTTTCCCTGTGTCTCCACCAGCAGGTCCTTCTGCCCTAACTGCACCAGAGCCTCATAGATCGACGCGTCGCCGTGAGGGTGGAACTGCATGGTGTTGCCCACGATGTTGGCCACCTTGTTGAAACGTCCGTCGTCCAGCAGCTTCATCGAGTGTAGGATGCGTCGCTGCACAGGCTTAAGCCCGTCATCGATATGCGGCACGGCACGTTCCAGGATCACATAGCTGGCATAGTCGAGAAACCAGCTCTGGTACATTCCTCTCAATTCGTGCTTCACCACATCGTCAGTCGTGTCTACAAGTATCTTCGGGTCTTTATCGTCGCTCATGGGTAGGGGATTCTTTTATCTTCTCGCAAAGATAGCAAAAAAAACATTTATTCACAACCTGCTGCCGATGCTTTACCAGCCTTGTTTTTTCTGGCGCGGCCTGTCAGTTCCCTCCCCTCACTGTCCGGAAGAAGAAATACGCGAAGCATCCTCCGGCAAAGAACAGCGACGCTGAGAAGCTCAGGATGATCCCTGTCACACCCATCCCTGCCGGTATGGCAAGCAGATATGTGGCAGGCGCGCCTATTATCACATAGCTCACGAATGCTATCCACAGCATCGGCATCACATTCGATGTGCCTCTCAGTGCATTGGCGAAACTTATCTGTGTGGCGTCGCCCAACTGGTAGAGCACAAGCGGAATAATGAGGGTCATTGTCATGGCGAGAACGGCAGGGTCAGTGGTGAATGCCGAAATCAGAAACCTCCCTCCGAATATGAACGCAAGCGACGACACTGTCCCGATGGCGATGGTCACATGATATCCTCCGAAAGCGATCCTGCGCATCTCTCGGGTGTCGTTAAGCCCGCAGGCATTCGCTACGAGCACACTTGTGGCTGAGCCCACGCTGTAGTAGAGGCAGAAACCAAGCATGCCCACTATGACTATTATCTGGAACGACGCCAGCTCTATCGTGCCGAGCCATCCCGCCACAATCGCGGCGAATGTGAACGACCCCGACTCAAGCCCCATCTGCACAGCCACAGGCCATGATGTACGGTTGAGTTTGCGTGCCATGCCTCGCACCGGAACCCCTCTCATGAACGCCTTGGCATAGGAGGCATACCTCTTTCTGCCGAAGAACGCTCCCATCATCAGTCCGGCACTCAGGAGGCGCGCTGTCAGGGTGCTCACTCCGGCACCTGTCAGCCCCATTTCAGGCATTCCACAGTTGCCGTATATGAGCATATAGTTGCCGATGATATTCAGCGCATTGGCTCCAAGTATTATCCACATCGGCATCCTTGTGTTGTTTACGGCGTACGACCACTGCGCAAACACATTGAACAGCGACACCGGCACCACTCCTGCAAGGTATATCATGAAGTAAGGCTTGATTATGGGTATGAGCTCCTCGGGCTGACCCATACGCTCCACATTCAGGAAGAATATTGTCATTATCAACGTCACGGCAAGCGAGAACGCCACATTGAGTTTCACTGCCGATCTCATGGTGGAGCCGATCTCGTTGTCCATCTTCCTGCTGAATAGCGATGCCACGATAGGGGTTATGCCATAGGTGAATCCCAGGCAGGCAAAGAGCCCGCAGTTGAACAGATTGTTCACAAACGATGCCGAGGCAAGTGCCTCGGTCGAATAGTGGCCCACCATTATGTTGTCCGCAAACCCCACTACGATTGTACCCAACTGACCTATGAGTATCGGAAGCCCGAGCCGTAGGATGTTCTTGTAGGTTTTTATATACGTGTTCGGTTGTGATTTCATGATCCTCTGTTTTTTAGAAAGTGCAAATTTACGCAAAAATCCGCGTTCTTTTTGTACGGATCTCTTCGATTGCTGTGTATAATGCACCCCTTCGCAGTGTTCCGCACATTGTTTCAATAATGTCGTTATAGGCTCCGAAAAGTAGCAAAAATCTACAATTAAAGCCTAAAAAGTATCGATTGTGTGAAATGTTGTTAATGCTCATGTCATTTCTTCAAGAAATATTTTGTCACATCAGCCAAACGTCTTAACTTTGCACCGTGTTTTTCATGGTATTAGATTTAAGGTTAACTAAGATTGGTTGTCGAGATGACAATCAATTTCTTTTTTTGTACCTTTGCTGACGTTCATCCCATCTGTCTATCATGAAACTCTTAATTTCCAGCCAATCTTTTAAGGACACTTTCATAGATTATTCTGCATCCGCAATGGCATTGTGGAGCATTCTGTGTGTGTTCACTTTGAGTATCGGTGATAGTCTCAGGCTGTTCTACAATGTATTGTACTTTATAGGCGACTCGGCATTGCTGCTTGCCCCTGTATGGCTCCTTCCGCGTCGGTTGAGATGGCTGTCGGTCGTGCCTGTGTGGCTTACGTCGGTGTATCTTACCGCAAGCTCCATGTACTTTCGCTACTGGGGTGACCTGTTGCCGTTGTCGTCGGTCTTTGAGCCGGACAACTGGAACTCTTTTGTGTTCGGAAGCATTTCCCATCTGTTGGCTTGGAGCGATGTGGTCATGTGCATCCTCCCTTTAGGGCTGCTTGTGTTCCTGCTGTGGCGTCGGCGTAAGTATGCCCCTGCAAATCTTTCCTGGAAATGGAGATCGGCAGGCTTTGCAGCATCAGTGTTCATATGGGTAATGGCTGAGATATGTTCATTCTATCATATGAGTGGATATCTGGCAAGCATTGAGAAGGACAATTCTGTTGGCGAAATATTTAATTACAGATTTGGTGATGAATATGCTTATAGCAGGATGCACGACCTATCACTTTCATGGAAGTCAGGCTATGTCTATTTCATGGTCAATAATATAAAATCATTAGGTGATATTCAGGAGCGATTGGTGCTTGATGAAAATTACAAGGAATCCTTGAGTCGGGCTCTCCGGTCCTTGGGTGGAGTTGATAATTCCGGTCGGTATGTTTCCAACAGGGACAAAAACCTGATATTGATAATCGTTGAATCACTTAATTCCGGAGTCCTTACGGATTATGGTCAGCGTCTTGCCCCTGAGCTCTGTTCCTTAATGGAAAAGCCGGGGACAATTTCATGCCTTAGGATTTATGATCAGGTCAAGTCCGGATGTTCGAGTGATGGGCAGCTCATATATAATACAGGTCTTCTGCCATTGGAGTCAGGATGTTTGGCTCAGCAGTTTGCCGGCAACTCTTTCCCCTCTCTGGCAAAAAGCCTCCGTCCGCGTCCATCTATAGAATGTATCGTGGAGGATGGGCGTGTATGGAACCATAAGGAGACCACTCTGGCATACGGTTACGACGCATTGTACGATGCCGGAGAGATAAGACGCCTTGGCATGGACCCTCTCGAAGTCGGAGGTGACAGGGCTGTATTCGAGATGGCTCTTCAGAAGATCGGCTCGCTCCCCGAGCCCTTCTTTGCCCAGGTCGTCACCCTGTCGATGCACTTTCCGTTTCAGGACCCCGGCATAGACAGGCTCGCATGGATTGACCGCATCACCGGCATCTCCCCATCCGAGCGCAACTATCTGCAATCTGTGGCATATTTCGACCGTCAGCTCGGGTGGTTTCTCGGCATGTTGAAGGCTAAAGGGATCTACGACCGTTCCGTGATAGTGATAGCCTCTGATCATGACCGTCCTTATAAGTCCGTCGACGGAATCATCGACAGCACCGAGAGCCTCCCTATAGCTTTCATCGCGCTCAACACCGGAGGCGCGACACGCCTCATCGATAAGGATGCCTGGCAGATGGATGTCTATCCCACCATTCTTGACATAATGGGAGTCACAGGCACGGATTACCGCGGGCTCGGCACCTCACTTGTCACCCCCGACGACTCCCTCCCGGGCACCGGAATACCTGTGGAGGAGATTGCCGGCATCTCTGAAAAGATAATACGTTCCGATTTTTTCCGATAATATCAACCCATCAGCCGTAACAGTCGTCATATGAGTATTCTGAGCATTCTTCGCAACTATTTCTATTACCGCATAGCCTGCCGCAGGCAGGTAAGGCTCTCCCCCCTTGCCATAGTGGCTGGAGGCAGCACGTTCGAGGGGATGAACCGTATCCTTTCGCGCACACAGTTCCGCGGCTCCATGGGGCGTGGCAGCTACATAAGCCACTCATCCAACCTTGATGCCAGCATAGGCCGCTTCTCCTCCATCGGTGCGCGCGTCAGAGTCATCCAGGGGGCACATCCCTACAAGGCTCCTTATGTGTCCACCTCCCCATACTTCTTCTCCGATGCGGGGCAGTGCGGCGTCTCCGTTCTCGATAAGCCGGTCTATGACGAGCATCGTTATGCCGATCCCGGCCGGCGGCACGCCGTGGTCATAGGTTCCGACGTCTGGATAGGCACCGATGCGCGCCTCATAGCCGGAGTGACAGTCGCGGATGGGGCTGTTGTCCTTGCCGGGGCTATGGTCACCAAGGATGTCCCCCCCTATGCCATTGTGGGAGGAGTCCCCGCACGCATCCTCGGATACCGCTACGACGAGTCGGCTATAGCCCGCCTGCTCGATATCCGTTGGTGGGACCGTGACATGTCCTGGATCAATGCCCGCCACCATCTGTTCACCTCCCTTCCCTCTTTCCTATCCTCCATCTGAAATCTGTATCCCATGAAAATCATCCCTGCACTCACCTCCCTCCTCCTCTCCGGCACTGTTCTTGCCGGCAACCCGCTCATAGCGTTTCCCGGAGCCGAAGGCTTCGGGCGTAATGCCTCCGGAGGCCGTGGCGGCAAAGTCTACCATGTCACCACGCTTGAGGACGGCGACCATCCCGGCACATTGCGTCATGCCGTGATGCAGAAAGGCCCCCGCACAGTGGTGTTCGATGTCGCAGGGACCATCTTTCTCGACTCCCCCCTGCGCATCACCTCGGGCGACCTCACTCTTGCCGGACAGACAGCCCCCGGAGAGGGGATATGCATAGCCCGACACCAGGTGTCGCTGCGCGCCGACAACACCATAGTCCGCTACCTCCGTTTCCGTGTAGGCAACGAAGGAGGAGGGGAGCCCGACGGGCTCGGGTGCAATGAGGCTCGTGACGTTATCATCGACCACTGCTCCATCAGCTGGTCGGTCGATGAGACCTGTGCCGTATACGGATGTGAGAATGTCACCGTGCAATGGTGCATATCATCCGAGAGCCTTCGCAACGCAGGCCATCACAAGGGACCTCACGGCTATGGGGCGATATGGGGAGGCGACCACGCATCCTTCCATCACAACCTCCTTGCCCATCACGAGAGCCGGGCCCCGCGCCTCGGTCCGCATGTCAGCACCCAGGAGCGGGAGCATGTGGATATGCGCAACAATGTCATCTACAACTGGGCAGGCTCAGGATGTTACGGCGGAGAAGGCATGAATGTCAACATCGTCAACAACTATTACAAGCCCGGTCCCGCCACCCCGCGTGGCTCCAAGGTCGGGCACCGCATCACAGCCATAGGGGTGCGCACCACAGGCTACACTCATCATGACTCCCATAAGCCTAACGCCTGGGACCCTATGTGGCACCGCTGGGGCCGATTCTTCATCGACGGCAACGTCATGGAAGGGCATCCCGACATCACAGCCGACAACTGGACCCTTGGAGTGATCCGTCAGGCTGAGACAGGCGATTATGACGGCATGTACTCCCCGGAGCTTTTCAGTGAGATACGTCTTTCCGCTCCTATCGAATTCGGTCATGTCACCACCCACACCCCTCGGCAGGCCTACGAACTCGTCCTTGCGGGAGCCGGATGCTCCCTGCGGCGCGACTCGCTTGACCGGCGCATAGTCGAGGAGACACGTATGGGCACAGCCTCGCGCTATGGTTCCGTGTCGGAGGATGCGCGGCAGAAGCCCGGGCTAATCGACCTCCCTTCCGACGCAATGGAGCCTGATTGGCAGTCGCCGTGGGTTCATCTGAGCGACGACGGTGTGGCAGACTATCTGCGCACACACGGCACACTCCCCGAGCATATCCGCGACACCGACGGCGACGGCATACCCGACCTCTGGGAGATAACCCGCGCGCTCGATCCACTCGACCCCGCCGACGGCAATGCCGTCACCCTCTCCCCCTCGGGCTACACCAACCTCGAAGTCTACCTCAACTCCTTGGTCTCTGAATGAATTATGTTTGTCAGAGCATTTTAATATATGATCTTTTGGGCAAGAAGATCAGAGTATTCTTTTGCTATTCTGAGAGATTGAGAAAATTTTGATATTTTTTGTGCATTTAATTCAGATAAAGGATTCAGTACTGATAGAAAAATATCAATTCGTGATAATAAATCATAATGTATCCCACAGATAAATATATCAGAGTTCTCTATATCAGTAGCATCAAATAGTAGTGTGAAATTAATACTATTTAGATTATTGTTATCAGATCCATTTATCATATATCCGTCAACTCGCCATAGATAGCGTGGCAGATTAAGTGTCAGGATATCTATCTTATGCATTTCGGAATTGAAATAAACCTTATCCCTGAGGCTTATTTCTTTTTTGAAATCATTTACTGTGGTCAGATAGATATCCCATACAATTCTACATCCTCGATCATACCAGCTTTTCATGTATAGTGAATTGAATTCACGTATGATTGAAAAGACCGTGTTGAAACTGATTCTGATTTTATGGGGCTTAGGGAGCAATATGTCCTTCACAGTGGCATTGATTTCTTCCACTGTATTACGATACATATACCATCTTGTCTTTATATGTTGCCAATATTCATTTAGGAATTCCATTTTTGCAAATGGACCTATCTCATCATCGTGAACATATATTTTGTCGATGGCAGATGATTTTAAGTATATATCCCTTTGATATGTTTTATTAAGGATTGTAGGTATGTCATCGGTTTTGAAGGAAGGTATGGGAAGAGTCGTGGAAATGTGGTACCCGGTTACAGCGACAGCATGATTCCCTATGGGCACAGCTTTTGATATCCCGTTTTCAAGAAATCCTGACTCGTCAGCATAATGCAAGCTCATTCCTAATACGGGAGTGACTCCGACCGAAAGATAGGCTCTCATCAAAGCCTTGAGATAACTGGTATTTATGAAGTTACATAGCAGAGGATCAAGACCGTCTTCTCTCACAGAACTTGCCATTTGAGCAGGTGTCAGACCTCGGTGTGGATGATTGAGCTGATATTGTGGTATTATCTTTTTTGCATTTTCTGTAATTCGGGATGGTGCAGATACTTTATCGACATCAAGTAGTGAAGAGCCGTGGAATGATGACCATAGAGCTGATGTCGCGCATGCCGATAATGCTCTGTCCTGTTCCTGAAATGCCAATGATTTTATGGTTGCTCTTGTCCTAATAAATGAACTCTATATGTCTTTAGGGTTGGGAAATAACGGTTCTTTTCATTAGTCTGTGGATACGTTGAGATGCACACTTTGGCTAATGGTGCATTTGGCAATGGTCTGAGCACTATAAAACCAAGATAATTATTGCATAATAAATCTGGAGTTGAGCCATCTATTTTCTCTAAGATATAATTTTTTAAATCTGACAGACTAAATTCAGAAGAGAAAAGATGAATCCTTGCGCACTTTTTTTGGATATCCTGAAAACAACGTGAATAGTATTCTGAATAATCATCCAAGAAATTCTTGTCAACATATTTGGTCTCAATAATGATAGTCTTACACCCTATTTGTTTTAGATAGTCGTTAAGATAAAGAAAACGGTCGTTGTTGGTCTCACAGGCATTTCTGGTGGATTCAGGAAGGACAGATATGAGATCTGTGAATGAATTATATGGGACTACAGTTAAGTTCATTCTTGTCCGCTGCTATATTGTGAATGGTGTCCAAAGTTCAGTTTCGCTTAGTTCCATACGGTTGTCTATATCCTGTCTCGAAAATTCTATGATATTCTTCATGCTTTTTACATAGTCAAGCCATTTTGATGAACTGTAAAATTCTTTCTGTGAATGATAGAACTTTAAAGAGTCCTCTATCCTTTTTTTCTCAGTATTTGATATGTCGCGATCTTTGAGCTGCTCCAATATCATATCAATGGTTAGCTCATAAGTTTCATCCGTTTGCATGTATGGTTATTAGATTGGTAATCAGTATGTGGATTGTTCTGACGCTATTTCAAAATTAAAGGCTTCTCCTTGATATCCGGGGTTGTATGTTTTCTTAAATAATCCGGTGCGATCAAACCCTACGAATTTGGCTCCGGCAAATTGCTCGACGCCATTGAATTGGATACAATTTATGGATGCCTTCTCATATTTAAAATTTAAGTTGAAATCTGCTTTGGCAAGATTCAGCTCATCTTCGATGTTTCCGTGCAGTCTGACTTTGCTTCCTTTTGAGGAGGATTGAAATGATAACAGGTTGTCGGCATAGTTTATCTCTACTGCAATCCAATATTTAGAATCCCATATACCCTGTTCCAAATATTTTTTCATGAAACTGAACACCTCATTCTGAATAGATGAAAAACGCTCTATCTTTGTTATGTGAGCCTTGTAATGAATGCTGCCATTAGCATTGAAACTCAATTCTGTCCCAGTGGTAGCATTATCGGATGTCCCATCTATGGAAGTTCCCGATGATATTGTCACTCCGCAGTCACAACTTTCTATGGTATCCGTTTCTTCAATGGTTTTGTTGAAAAAAATGAGACCGAAGTCATTGTTTATGTTTCCAAGGCGGCACCATTCTTTCCCTTTCCATACCCCATAGTCACCTAATTGTACACGGAATCCAGGTGTGGCTGGATATAATCCGTAATCTGTCTTAATGGGGGCATTACTCATATTTTGGTGAGATTAAGTTATACTTTATCTTGCAAAGATACGATACTTTTGTGTCAAGATACAAATTTTTTAGCTTTAATGTGATTTATCCTAAATAAAAACCAGGGCTGGCGCATGAGATTTAACTCAAATTCAGTCAAAAATTCACCTGATTA
>OFFU01000683.1_pt1 | contig 32153 bp, 18 predicted proteins | sample 1521451 | NCBI WGS metagenome assembly OFFU01 (sample SAMEA3504106, study PRJEB24116) | mouse gut metagenome | biome: mouse gut; feature: mouse-associated habitat; material: faeces | place: Denmark | collected 2011 | reverse complement strand
AAAAGTGGCCGTTGCAGATGGTAAGGATGCCCTCCGCCATTTCCATGGTGCACATCCCGCCCAGCACTACGCCCACCCCCTGGGAAGCGGCTTCGATACCCAAATATTTGCCGATTTCCTCCCCCAGTGTGGGATCCCAGGAGTTCGCAATTGTAGCGGCGGTGGGGAAGCAGGTGGCGGGCAGGGACGGGTTCAGCCCCAGATGATCCCCCTCCCCGGCCTGCTTGCGGATGCCGTGGGGGCCGTCGGACAGGGTCATATTGGGCACCCCCAGCCGCTCCACGCTCCGCGTCTGCCAGAAGTCCTTGCCGGACAGGAAATAGCACTTTTCTTCTAAGGACATTTGCCGGATCAAGTCCTCATGCTTCATGGAATCCCAACCTCCTCTTACACCCAGTTGGCGCTGTTGGAGCTTTTCCCATGGAGTTTATAGGCTGGATTAGGTGCACTTACCCGGCGAACAGCGCATAGGTCGGTGCAGTTGCCGGCAACCGCTTTCAACTCCACATCGCCCTCCAGAGGGACTTTGAATTCAAACACCTTGTCTCCGGCCTTTTCTTCCACAAGCTTGCCATTTGCATACAGCGCCACTCTACCCTGGTTGGAGTAGACCTTGACCTTGATGGTCGATTCGGGCCGATCCACGTACCGGCTGCCGCAAATGTGGACGAAGGGCTCATCACTCCACCACGCCTTGTAGATGTAGAAGCTGTCCTTTTTGGTTTTGCGGTCAAAGGTGACCAGCCCCTTGTGGTTCATGCCTGGTTCGCCGCCCTGATCTCGGGCATCGGCGGCAAAGTCAAACATATTCCACACATGGGTGGCCCAGAGGAAGGGCCTGTGTTCGAAACAGCGCAGCATATACTCGTGATAGATGCACTGGTATTCCTCTGTGTGGTCTCCCCGATGGGGCTTGGAGGAGTGCAGGTTGGGCATGGCCTCGCAGCCATATTCTGAGTAGCCCAGCGGCCTGTCCGGGTAGCATTTGTGAAAAAAGTCAATCCAGAAATCGTTTAGGAACAATCCAGGCACATACCAGCCCAGGTATAGGTTCCAACTTACCACGTCGGTGATGTGGGCGGTTTTGTTGAAGGGCCCGCACATGGCATAGCAGGCCAGGGTGGTAAGCCGGGTGGGATCCAGCTGGTGGTACAGGTCGTTGAGCACCCGGTGGTTGTCCAGCATGTCTGCCTTGTCCTTGGTGGAAATGGTGATCTCATTGGACACGCCCCACACCACAATAGACGGATGATTGTAGTTCTGGATCACCAGCTCCTTGGCCTGGCCGATCGTATTGGCGCGGCCGTTGGGCATATGCTCGGAGATATAGGGGATCTCCGCCCACACCACCATGCCGTACTGGTCGCACAGGTCGTAAAAATACTGGTCGTGCTGGTAGTGGGCCAGCCGGATGGTGTTGGCCCCCATCTCCCGGATCAGCGCCATATCGGCCTCATGGTGCTCCTTTGTAATTGCGTTGCCCAGGCCCTTCCAGTCCTGGTGGCGGCTGACGCCGCGGAGGGGGTAGCTGCGCCCGTTGAGGAAAAAGCCCTCTCTGGGATCTACCCGGAAGTCCCGCACACCAAAACGGGCGCTGACCTGATCTACCGTTTCACCCCCTATGGCAAGGGTTGCCACTACAGTGTAAAGATAAGGATCCCTTATCCCATCCCATAGATGTACATCAGGCAAATCCAGCTTGCCGCTGTCCGCATCAATAGCAGCGGCCTCTTTCCCTGCCCCATCCAGAATGGAGATATGCACCTGGCCGTCTTCGCAGTTCCTCCAGGTTTTTACCTGCACCTCGCCCTTGCTGTAGTTTTCGACGGGCTTGGCCGTGACCATGATGCCCAGCCCACCCAGGTAATCCAAGTCGAAGTGACATTTGTTGACCACAATTAACGAGACATCCCGGTAAATGCCGCCGTAGAAGGTGAAATCCGCTTTCTGGGGGTACACCCGATCATTGATGCCGTTATCCACGTGGACCATCAGGACATTGCTGTCTGAGATGAATTCTGTGACATCCCATCGAAAGGTAGAATAACCGCCGTTGTGTATCCCAACAAACGTCCCGTTCAGTTCTACCTTGGCCGACGCGTTTACCCCCTGGAATTCCAGGTATACCCGCTGCTCCGCGGTGAACTCCGGCTTGGAAAAGGTTCTGCAATAGATGCACGTTCCTCGCCAATAGTCGTTCCCACCATCCTGGCCGTCGATGCTGTTCCAGGTATGGGGCAGATTCACACGCTGTGTCCCGCCGCTTGGCCCGGTGAAGCTCCAGCCTTCATTGATATTGATCCGTGTTCGCAGTTTCATTTGCCTCACCTACTCAAATGTATTTCTCCAAAAAGCCAGCGCTGCGCTGAAAGCTTTTGACCGGCGATTTGTCCACCCAGTTGCGGTGGCTCTCCAGAATCACAGCCTCCACAGGCACAGACTTGGCCTGCTCTACCAGGGGCAGCAAATCCATATTTCCATAGCCCAGCTCCATGCTGTCGCTTTTCAGGATAGGGGTCATGGCTGGCCCGGACAGCCGCGTCCCTCGGTCGTTAATGTGCCATAGCTTCATGCGTCCCCCCAGTTGCTTCATCCAGAACAGGGCGTTGGCACCCCCTTCCGTGAACCAGTAGCTGTCGAATTCAAAACCTACCGTCGCCGGATCTGTCTCGGACAGCAGGATGTCATAGGCCCGTTGTCCCCGGTTCACCCACTGCAATTCGCAGTTGTGGTTATGATACAGCAGGCTGACGCCCTCCCGGGCCAGCGCTTCCCCGGCCCGGTTCAGGCGGGGGGCCAGCTCCCTGACCGCCCTTTCGTCGCCGTAGGGGAAGCGGTACATCCCTGTGATCACCGCGTACTTCGCCCCCAGTGCCTTGACCTCGGCGGCGGTGGCGGGGATGTCCTTTTCCACGCTGTCCAAGTCGGTGTGCAGGCTGACCACCCGGAGCCCGTATCCCTTTACCAGTCGGGGCCAGTCCAGCCTGCCGCCCCCGCCCACGGGCATACCGGCAGCTTTAGTGATGAGGCGGACTAAAAGGCCACTGGGGTGGATCATAAAGCTGCACAGCTCGATCCCATCGTACCCGGCATCCTTCATTTTTTGCAGCGTATCCCGGGCCTGGGCCTCATTATTCAGCACCGTGCCCAGCATGAACTGCTGGACTGCTTTGATCGGCATGGATGTTTCCCTCCCTTTTTACATTTTTAAATCCCCGACAGCGCTTCTTCAAATTTTGGCAGCCACCACTCCCGATAGCCGGCCTTTGTCGGATGGATGTTGTCTGCCATATAGAGCGCCCGTTCTTCCTCGCTGATGTCGTTGAACGCCTGGTCACGATATAGGTCAATGATGGTCACGCCCCATTTTTCCGCGAGCTCCTCCAGCGCCTGCACCATCGTTTCATAGTTTTCGTCATCCATGGGCGGGTTGGTGTAGAAATACACGGGGCAGTCCCATGTGCCTTTGGCCGTGGCGATGATGTACTCCATTGCCCCAAAGGTGGTGGCGGTGTCAAAGGCGGCGGCATCGCGCACATCCGCCGGCGTCACAGCGCCAAAACCATCAGGGAAACCCTTATCGTTTGTGGACAGCTGGCAGATGAACGCGTCCACATGGCCTGCCCTTTCATCAGAGGCCAGATACTGATCCAGACGGCTTACGTAGCTGCTGTTGGCCCGGTCCGCCAGCGTGGTGCCGGACACAGCCTCCTTGATACACTGGGCTCCATGCTTTTTTGCCAGGAAGTCGGCCATAGATTCCTGACCGGAACTGGCCCCTTCTGTGACAGAGGAGCCCAGCCAGAAGATGACCTTTCCCGCCAGGGGGCTACCGGCGGTTTCCCGTGTGCCTGCGACAGAGTATTCCTCCCGGTTTCCCTTCAGCGTGACCTTGATGTTCTGCTCCACGGTTTCCCCTCCATAGACAAATTTAGCAAACAGGGACGTCCGCGTCAGCGGTTGGTCTACGATGATCCCCTCATAGGCCACGTTTTCCAGCATTGAGCCGTCTTTCAACTTGGCGTTGATGACAACCCCGGCCGGATCAAAGGTCTCGCCCTCCTCATACTCCAGCTTCTCCGGCGGTTGCACGATGGTGAGCTTCCACACAGCAGAGGCCTCCGAAGAAACTCCGCCCGACGGATCGCTGGCAGGATCCCCTTGACGATCAGGGGATCTGTCCGCACAGGCGCCCAGGACAAGGAGAAGCCCAAGCACCGCCGAAATAATAAAGATTTTTTTGTTCATTTCAGTTATCCTCTTATTTCATGTCCTGCCCATTTGATCCAACAAAGCAGGAAACCACGCCCAATACCGCACACAGGAAAAACACGCCCGCAAAGGCCATGCCCATAGCGGCATTTCCGCCGATAAAATTGACTTTGTTCCACACATCGGACAAGCTGGGCACCGCGACACGGAGCACTACCCCAAAAGCGGCGGCATAAAACGCTGTAGGCACAAAAGCGGCAAATTTCAGCCGGGTGAACACCGTCAGCGCGGCGGAGCCCGCGCCTGCCAACGCCAGGGCAAAGCCAATGAATGTAAACGTTTTGTCTGTTCCGTCAAGCACAATATACAGGACAGCGCCCAGCAGGGCTGTGGCCCCCGCAATCAGATTCATATAAAACCCCAAACCCCGGTTTTTAAACACATTCTTCATCTCAGCGTCTCTCCTTTTTTACGTAAGCATTCCAGGCAAACATCCCCAGGGATGCCACGGCCAATAGAGCAAGGGCGGCGCAAACAGCAATCAGCGCCGGCTGCCACCAGTAAACGGTCTCATGGACGACAGTTTCTTCTGCCAATCCGTTAATCAGAATGCTTCGGCTGTGGGCATAATAGAAATGCTCATTGGCTGTTTTCATCCAGTTCAGGATGTTTCCGTCCCGATCTTTGATCGCCAGATTGGTCAGCTCGCTGGTGCGCCCGGTGTCGGAGAGGAACAGATCGGTGCCGCTGGTGATACACTCGGCAGTGAGCACATAATCAGAGGCATCCTTGGAGGAATCGGTGATATTGATGCCCTTAAAGCCCCATTCGTTGCGGAGGATCTCCACCTGTGCGCCGTAGTGGGCAGGTGACGCGGTCATCCCGATCCGATTGTAGCTGGTCATGACGCCCAGACCGCCGCCATCGCTCAACGCGCCTTCAAATGCCTTGAAATAAATCTCCCGGCAGGCCTGCTCAGTGGCAAAAGTGGCCACACCATGGCGGTTGACCTCCTGGTCGTTGAGACAGAAGTGCTTGAAGCCGGTGATGACGCCCTTTTCTGTCATGGGTTGGGCGTTGGCACGGCTCATGAGATAGCTCATCAGGCCGTCCTCGGAGAAATACTCGCTGTTGCGGCCCAGGTAGGCAGTCCGATGAATGTTGGCGCCGGGACCAAACACCATGGTAACGTCGGCATACATGGCGTCCTCCGCCATAAGGGCGCCCCGCTCCCTGGCCAGATCCAGGTTAAATGTGGCGGCCTGGATCGGCTCATCCACAAACAGGGTGCAGCCCTTCCGGTTCCCCTTGGTATAGCTGCCCTGAACGCCGCAGGGGCCGTTTGTGGAGGCATTTGCGGGCTTACCCACTTCAGGGATGGCCACATTGCCCCGGTTGTCACCGCAGATGGTGGCCAGCTGGTTGATGCTAAGCTGATCGATAAACGTCTTCCATTGATCCGCCCCGAACTCCACATCCTTCATGCTTACCAGCTTCAAGCCAGCGTCCTCACCGAAAACCATATCGCCGGTATCCGGGGCGTCGCCGGGCTTTTGATAGGTTTTCCCGATCATTAGCTCCGCCATGGCGTCCGTGGCGGTCAGGCCGGTATAGCTCTCAGGGAAGGTGTTCCAGTCCGACCTGCTCAGATAGGTGACAGTGCCGGGAAGATACTCGTTCAGGTCAGCATCTTGAAGCTGGTTGGACACGATGGCCCCAGTTGTGGGGCTGAGTGCATAGGTAGTGTTGTCGTACTGCCCCAGCTCTGCTTTTACCGCATTGGAGGGAACGCCGGACACAGGGTTCCCCTTTTCATCAAACAGGCCCTCGATCCCCCTGGCGGCCATAATGTTGTTCAACGCGTCATGGCTGCTGCCGCCGATGGCAAACCAATAATCCCCTGCGTCAAATATGTAGCAGCCGGTCTTGGAGGGATCCGCGCCGTTTTCAGCGTTCTCATCATAAACTGCGAAATAGTAATCAGGCACGGTGATGGTGACCGTCTCGCTTTCCCCAGCCGCCAGCCCGCTTGATTTCTGGAAGCCGATGAGCTGGATGGCGGACTTCTCGGCCTGTCCAGGCTCCCAGGGGAGCTGGGCGTAGAGCTGGACCAATGCTTTGGACTTTCCATCAAATCCGCCGTTGTTGGTAACCTTTACAGCAGCGGTGACGGTGTGCGCACTTTGATCCCAGAGGATGCTCTCCACCGCCTGGGTGAACTGGGCGTAGGACAGGCCATAGCCGAACGGATAAGCCATCTCAGCGGCATAGTCCCAGCCGCCATCGCTGGCAAACGCTCCGGCAGGGCCGTTGGCGTCGTTGATGCCCAGCACCTGGTCCTGGTAGCGGGTCTCATAGTATTTGTAACCAACATAGATCCCTTCCGCATACACCAGGTAGCGGTCGCCGTACATCTTCTCCAGATTGGTGAATTTGTAATCGCCAAAATTCTGCATGGCGGGCGCGGACAAGGAACTGGAGGCCCAGGTGTCCGGCAGATGCCCGGACACATCCGCCGCTCCCGTAAGGATATCCATCAGCGCGATAAAGCCATAGTCGCCTGCCGCGCCGAACACGAGGCAGGCATCCACCCCGTACTCTTCATATTCGATCCACTCGATATCCATGGCGAACGGGCTGTTGATGAGGACCACGGTTTTCCCGAACTTCCCGCTGTCATGGATCATCCTCAGCAGATCTGCTTCTTCCTGGTGGAGGGACAGCATGGGAACGCCATCCGCGTCCAGAGGATCAAGGTCAACACCTTCCCCTCCGTAACGGGTAAGCAAGACAATGGCCACGTCATTGTACTGGGATGCATAGGAGCTTTTCAGCGTGTCGGTGTAAAAGCTGGCGGGCGCTTCGCCCACAGTAGAACCGCCCCGGGTCGCCACCGAGGTGCGGACGATGCCGCTGTTTGCATATGCGTCCCGCATGGTGGGATTGACCTGGAAACCGGCGGCCTCCAAGGCGGTATACAGTTCGCCGCCCCGGTCAGCGTTAAAGCTGGCGTTTCCGGCATTGGATTTATAGATGGGGTCGTTGACTGAATTGCCAAAAACAGTAACGCTCCGCTCACCAGCGGCCAGAGGAAGCGCACTGTTTTCGTTCCGCAGCAGCACCGTCCCCTCGTACATAGCCCGAATATTATGATCCCGTTCATCTGCAATAAGGCGGTCGGCGTTCTCCGCATTCAGCGGCCCGTAAGCGGAGGGATAGTAATTGGTGTCCCCGCTCACTTCAATGCTTTCGCCGGTGATGCCCAAAAAGCTGTTTACATAGCCGCTGTAATAAAATGCAGAGCTGGTAAGGCTCAAGGCGGCAGACAGCAGCAGGGCAAACACCGCAGCCAGTCCCAGCCATTTCTGATATTTTTTCTTCATGACGTGCCCCCTGAGATGTTTTCGGGCCGCAGCCACAGTTCGTGGAACTGCGGCCCGCTGAATTGTTGCAGATCAGCCGCCTTTCGCTGCTTTTTTACTGCGCACCACCATAAACGCGCTGCCCACGGTGAGCAGGGCGCACACGCCGGTGGCGGCGTACAGCGCGATCCGCCACAAGGGGGTCACACTGACAACAGTAGCGTTGCCCATGTTCATGGCGTTGGTCCGGGTGATGCTGAATACCACGTTCTTGGCCGCGTTGTGGACCGCCGCGGCGATGGCCGGATCATTGCCGGTCCCGTCCAGGGTACCCATGCCGCCCTTCTGGCCGCACCAGTAGTCCTGTCCGGCCAGCACGCCCATCCGGTAGTCCATCCACTTGGCGTTGATGGCCATGTCGGTGATGGCGGAGCCCTCCATGCCCCATTCGTCCCGGAGCACGCCGGTCATGAGACCGTGGTGGGCGCCGGACCACACCGCGCCGATGCGGTTGAAGGAGCTCATGACATTGGAAGCGCCGCCCCGGATCGCACCTTCAAAGCTCTCCAGATACAGCTCCCGGATGGACTGCTCGTTGGCCCACACAGAGATCCCATACCGGCCCTGTTCCTGGTCATTGAGGGCGAAGTGCTTCACAAAGGCCAGCATCCCCCGGTCGTGGAGGCCCTGGACCTGGGCGGCGGCGATCTCGCCGGACAGCCAGCCGTCCTCGGAGTAATACTCGTTGTGCCGGCCCAGATAGGGGCTCCGGTGGATGTTCACGCCGGGGGCGTAAATGCCGGCCACGGCGGCTGCGTTGTCCCCGGACTGGGCGTGGAGCATATCCTCGCCCATGCACTTGCCCACCTCCTGGATCAGCTCTCGGTTATAGGTGGCCGCCATCACATCCTCGGAGGTAAAGGCCATGCCGTTGGCCCCGCCCACGATGCTCTTGGTGAAGCCGGTGGGGCCGTCAAATTCCTGGGTGGCGGGCAGGTTGATGGCCGGGAGCACCTGGGTCTGGTAGGAGCCGTTATAGATCAGGTTCAGCATATCTTCGTAGGAGAGCTGGCCGATCAGCTCATCCCAGGCAGGGTCGTCATAGTCCTTGTCCACAAAGTCAATGGCGTTGAGGGAGCCGCCCGTCCCGGCGGCGGGAGCCTGGCTCACGTCGGACCAATAGAGCTGCTTGTACTGCTCCACCAGGGCGTCCCTGCCGGCGTCCTCATGGGTCAGGCCGTCGTCCCACATGGCGTCTGTAGCCCGAAGGCTCACAGTGGCCTGGGGGAAGGTTCCGGTCCAGTTGCTGCGGGTGAGGTAGACCACCTGCTGATCCTCCGCGCCCTCGTACTTATTCAGATCGGCGTTGTCGAACAGGTTGGTGATGGGCTTCCCGGTGGCGGAGGAGACCGCATAGGTGGTGGTATCCAGGGCAGGGTTATTCCATTTGGCCGTGAGGGCCGCGTCGCCGGTACCGATCATGCGGGAGGCGTCCGCCCCCTTGGCCATCAGGATGTTGTTGACGGCGTTGTGCGCGTCAGTACCCACGGTGAAGTAGTAGTCTCCGGCGTCCAGGATGTAGGTCTTGGCGGCGTTGGCGTCATAGCTGGTCAGATCCTCTTTCAGGACGCGGATGTCAAAGTGCTCAGTCTCGCCGGCCTTGATCTCCTTCTTGTCAAAGCCGCACAGCTCCACGGCGGCCTTCTCAATCCCGTTCTCCCGGTCATAGTCGGTGTAGGGGGACTGGAAGTAGATCTGCACGGTATGCTTGCCGTCCATACTGCCGGTGTTGGCCACATCCACCCCCACCTGGAAGGCGTCGCCCTGGTCCTCCACGGTGAAGTTGGAGTATTCGAAGGTGGTGTAGCTCAGGCCGGAGCCGAAGGGGAAGGCCACGTCGGCCCTGTAGTCGTACTCCCCGGCGCTGCCCTGGCCCAGCACATAGTCCTCATACCGGGTCTCGTAGTAGCGGTAGCCCACGTAGATGCCCTCCTGGTACACCACATAGTTCATATTGCACTTTTCAATGCCGGGGGCGGTGTTGTTCTGGGCAAAGGCCAGATCCAGCTGGGCGGCGTTGGTATAGGGGAACGCGTCGTAGTTCACCATGGCGGGGGAGGAGTGGTTGTCCTTCAGGAAGGTGTCCACGATCCGCCCGGAGGGGTTCACCTTGCCCGCCAGGATGTCCGTCACGGCGGGCAGGCCGTTGATGCCCAGGTTGCCCGTCCACACCACCGCGTCCACATCGTACGCGTCGATGAAGTCCAGCTGGAGGGTGCTGGAGGAGTTGAGCAGCACTACGATTTTCTTGAACACGCCCTGGTCCTTCAGCTCCTTCAGGTTCTGGAGCAGCTCCATCTCCTCCTTGCACAGCCGGAGATAGTCGCCGCCGGTCATGTAAGGCTCCAGCGCCTCCAACCCGCTGGGCAGGTCGGCGCCCTCGCCGGAGGAGCGGGACAGGGTGACCAGGGCGGCGTCGCCATAGTCGGCAAAGGTGGATTTCAGCGCGTCGGTGTACTTTTCCCAGGGCACCTCGTTGATGCGGTATTGGGAGGGGTCGCCGCCGGACAGGGCCGCGTTTTCCCGCTTATAGCCGCTGGTGACATAGAACTTCCACAGGTCGGTGTTCACACACCCCGGCTGGAAGCTGTCCTCCAGCGCGGAGTACAGGCTGGCACCCTCGCCGGTGGAGACGAAAGCGGAACCGGTTCCCACCTTCACCGGGTCCACAGAGGACTGGGAGAAACAGGAGAACTTGGTGTCAGCGGCCAGGGGGAGGGTATCGTCCCGGTTGAGCAGCACCGAGGCCCCCTCCGCCATCACCTGGCGGCACACGTTCCAGTCGTTGGCCACCAGCTCTTCCTCGGAGTCGTAACGGGTCCAGTAGAAGATCTGTGCGTCCGGGTCGGGGATGATGCGCTGGGTCTCGGCGTTCAGCGCTACGTTGATCATGGGCGCGAAATAGTTGGTGATGGGGATTGCAGCCACGCAGATCACTGTGAACACGGCGAAAACCGCCATGGGTATTTTCCAAAAGTTCCTCTTTTTCATAGCTGTCCTCCTGAATGAAAGAAATGGGCGGGCCGCGGGCACAGGTCTCAGCCCTCGGCCCGCCGGATTGCGGTAGATCAGCCGTTCTTTGCTTTCTTTTTGCTGCGGATCAGCATAAACGCGCTGCCCGCGGTGAGTACTGCCATTACACCCGTGGCGGCGTAGATGGCCATCTGCCACCAGGGAGTGATGGCCCGCACGGTGGCGTTGCCCACGTTCATGGCGTGGCTGTGGGTGATGGAGTAGGCGATGTGCTTGACGGCGGTCTGCACGGCCGAAACAATGGCCGGGTCGTTGTCCAGCCCGTCCAGGGTCTCCATGCCCATGCTGTAGCCGTCCCACAGGTCCTGGCCCGCCAGCACGCCCAGCCGGTAGTCCATGTAGGCCGCCATGACGGAGCAGTCGGTGATGGCTGCGCCCTTCATGCCCCACTCGTCCCGGAGGACGCCGGTCATCAGTCCGTGGTGGGCCCCGCTCCAGGTGACACCCAGGCGGTTGAAGGAGCTCATCACGCCCATGCCGCCGCCCCGGGCCACGCTGCCCTCAAAGCCCTCCAGGTACAGCTCGCGGATGGCCTGCTCGTTGGACCAGGTGGAGATGCCGTAGCGCCCCTCCTCCTGGTCGTTGAGGGCAAAGTGCTTGGTGAACACGTACACACCCCGATCCTGGATGGCGGCCACCTCCACGGCGGCTACCCGGCCAGACAGCCAGCCGTCCTCGGAGTAGTACTCGAAATTGCGCCCGCAGTATGGGGTGCGGTGGATATTGGCCCCGGGGCCGTAGATGCCGGAGAACACGGTGCCGGATTCGTCGGTGGCGTGGAGGAAGTCCTCGCCGATGCACTTGCCCATGTTCTCAATGAGCTCCAGGTTGAAGGTGGCGGCCATCACATCCTCAGAGGTGTAGGCCATGGCGGAGGCGCCGCCCATCAGGCTCTTGGTGAAGCCCTGGGGGCCGTTCTCATCGTTGGTGCCGGGCAGGCTGATGGAGGTCACCGGCTGGGTGAGTTGGAAGCCGTTGTAGATGAGGTTGGTCATCTCGCTGTAGGGGATCTGGCTGACCAGGTCGTTCCAGGAGGGGTCGTCCGCCTCGGTCTCGGCGAACATACTGGCGTTGAGCGTGCCGGACACACCCACCTGGGGCATAGTGGCGTCAGCCCAGTAACGGCTCTTGGCGGTTTCCACCATGGCTTTTCGGTCCGCCTCGTTGTGGGACAGGCCGTCCTTCCACATCTGATCGGTGATCTTCAGCGAGACGGTGGAGGGCCAGGTGCCCGTCCAGTCGCTCCGGCTCAGGTAGGTGATATCCTGGCCGTCGTCGCCCTCATACTTGTTCAAGTCGGCATCTTCAAACAGGTTGGTGATGGGCTTGCCGGTGACGGAGGACACGGCGTAAGTGGCCTTATCAAAGGCGGGGTTGTTCCATTTGGACGCCAGCCCGGCGTCCCCGGCGGCGGTCATGCGGCCCTGGTCCGCGCCCTTGGCGGCCAGGATGTTGTTGATGGCGTCATGGGCGTCTTTGCCCACGGTGAAGTAGTAATCGCCGTCCTCCAGGATGTAGGTCTTGGCGTTCATGTGGTCGTAGGAGGTCAGATCCTCCTTCTCCACCGTAATGGTAAAGTGCTCGGTGTCACCGGCGGCGATGAACTTCTTGTCGAAGCCGCACAACTCCACCGCGGCCTTCTCCACCTGGTTGTCGATATCATACTGGGTGTAGGGGGACTGGAAGTAGATCTGCACGGTGTGCTTGCCGTCCACCGCGCCGGTATTCTTCACGTCCACCTCCACCTGGAAGGTATCGCCCTGCTCCTGGACGGAGAAGTTGGAGTACTCGAAGGTGGTGTAGCTCAGGCCGTAGCCGAAGGGGAAGGCCACGTCGGAGCTATAGTCATACTCCCCGGCGTTGCCCTGGTTCAGCACATAGTCCTCATACCGCGTCTCGTAGTAGCGGTAGCCCACGTAGATGCCCTCCTGGTACACCACGTAGTCCCGGTTGCACTTGCCGATGCCGGGGTCGGTGTTGTTCTGGGCGGTGGCCACGTCGTAATCCGCGCCGTTGGTATAGGGGTACGCGCCGAAGTTCTGCATGGCGGGGGAGGAGTGGTTGTCCTTGAGGAAGGTGTCCACGATGCGGCCAGAGGGGTTCACCGTGCCGGCCAGGATGTCGGCCACGGCGGTGATGCCGGTCATGCCCACATCGCCGATCCACAGCACCGCGTCGATGCCGTAGTCGTCCACAAAGTCCAGCTGGAGGGTGTTGGAGGAGTTGAGCAGCACCACGATCTTCTTGAAGGTGCCCTGCTCCTTGAGCTGCTCCAGGTTCTCCAGCATCTCGATCTCCTCTTTGCACAGGCGCAGGTAGTCGCCATCGGTCATATAGGGCTCCAGCTCGGGCAGGCCGCTGGGCAGGTCCGCCCCCTCGCCGCCGGACCGGGCCAGCACCACCAGGGCCACGTCGCCGTACTGGGACCAGGTGCCCTTCAGGGCGTCGGAATACTCGCTCCAGGGCACCTCATTGATGCGGTACTGCGCCTGGTTGCCGCCGGTGGTGTCGGCGTTCACCCGCTTGTAGCCGGCGCCGGCGTAAAACTTCCACTGCTCGGGGTTGACGGAATTGTCGCCGAAGGCCCCGTCGATGGCGGCCTTGAGGGAGATGGCGTCGTCCGCGGACACCTGGCCGGAGCCGGTGCCGCCGTACAGCAGGTTAAAGCTGGACTGGGAGAAGGGGGTGAACTTGGTGCCCGCGGCCAGGGGCAGGGTGTTGTCCCGGTTGACCAGCAGGGCCGCGCCCTCCGCCTCAATGTCGTGGCACAGCTGCTTTTCAAAGGCCACGAGGTCGTCTTCGTTCTCGTAATCGCTCCAGAAATAGATTTTGGCGTCGGGGTCGGGGATGACCTCCTGGGTCTTGGCCCCCAGGGCCACGTTGATAGCGGTGGCAAAGGCGTTGGTGACGGGGATGGCCACGATGCACACCACCAGTAGCAGGGCGGTGATTACCGTGAGGATGGTCCACAGCAGGCTGCCTTTTTTCTTCATCAATAACGCTCCTTTTCTAAAAAAGGCCCCAGGCGAGCGAGCTGGCCTGGAGCCTTTTTTGCGTTGGGTTTCGGCTTTCTTCTATGCGCCGCTTACCCGGCCTTGGTGGCGGTGCTGCCGTCGATGGTCCAGGTTTCGCCGCCCATGGCGGTCCAGATCTGGCCAAACGCGCCCAGCACGTCCTCTCCGGGGGCGGTAACGGTCAGAGTGTCGCCGTCCAGCACGTAGGTGAAGCCGTCCCGCTCCATGCCGTACTCGGGGTACTTGACCTTCATGTTGGTGTCGTCCAGCAGCACCAGCACCAGGCCGCCGGCCTCGTAGGAGGCGATACCCTCCTCAGCGGGTTCCTCGCCGCCGTTGGCGGGAGCCTCGGGGGCGGACAGGGCGGAGATGTCCTCGCAGACGAACGTGTAGCTGGTGGTGTTGCCATCGCCCAGGTTTCGCTCGGTGGAGAAGGTGGCCTTATTACCGTCCATAGTCACGTCTACACTCTCGCCGCCCAGGGTGATGGCGATAGCCCCGTCGGCCAGGGACCAGGTGCCGTCGGCAAACTTGTCATAGCCGGCGTAAACCAGCACAGTGCCGTCGGCCTGGAGGTAGGCGGTACCGTTGTTATCCGCATCGGTGAAGGTACCCACATTCTCGGGGGCAGTGAACTCCTGCTTATAGGCCTGGATGAAGGCGTTGGCGTCGGCGTAGGTCTGGCCCTCCTTGCCCTCCATAGAAGCCACGCGGGTGTAGGACATCCCGGGCACCACGGGGAAGGTCAGGTCGAAGGAGTACACCCCGGCCACATCGTAGGCGTAGGCAGTCTGGGAGTTGGACTCAGTGCCCGCCTCGTCCACATAGGCCAGCTTGATCTGGAGGCAGGCCACGCCATCTTTCTCTACTTCCTTCCAGGTGCCGGACATATAGCTGGCAGTGAAGGTGGGGTTGGTGGCCGCGTCGGAGGCGTCGAAGTTGGCAAACATATATTTATCCGCCACGGCGGTGCCGTCCTCATTCAGGTTCAGCAGAAACGCGGCGTTCAGCATGGAGGCGTTCTCGCCGGACTCCTCATAGGTGCCCCAGAACTGGTAGGTCTTGCTGCCGCCCTCGGTGGGCTGGGAGGGCTCCTCGGAGGGGGCCTGGGAATTGCTGCTGGGGCTGCCGCCGCAGGCGGCCAGAAGGGAGACCAGCATCAGCGCCGACAGGACGGCGGCCAAGAGTTTCTTCATTTTCATAACGTTTTCCTCCAATTTTTTATATCGTTCCCACCCTCCCCGCCATAGCCGGGGAGGGCTGAGAAGCCAGAGAATTATTTGCGGTGGGCCATGAAAGCGCCGGCCACATTGAGGATGGCGGCCAGGCCGAACACCACGGAAAAGGCGATGGCCAAGGTGGGGTTGCCACCGAAAAATGGTACGCCGGTGAGAACGTCGGCCAGGGGATAGGCGGTCTCTACCAGGTGGTTGGCAAAGCCCACGGCGAAGCAGGCCCCGCCCAGGATGGGGGTAAAGGGGAGTTTGAGCACCTCGCCCGCCAGGGTGACGACTGCGCCGCCCAGCATCAGGCCCAGGGTGAGCCAGGAGAATACCCGGTCCACCGTCTCGCCGGCGGTGGCCATGTAGATGACAACGTAGGCCGCAGCGCCCGCCAGGGCGACGACGGCGGCAATCGCGCTCAGCCAGAAGCCCAGCTTTGCGTCTTGCGTCAAGCGCTTCATCTTATTTGCCCCCCTTCCTGGACTTGATCTCGGACAGGACATACAGCGCCGCGGTGCCTGCGGTCAGCACGCCGATGGCGACGTTCAGCCCGGTGAGGGCGGGCTTCCACCAGGGGGTGTAGTTCTGGACGGTCTCCGTCTTGCTCAAACCGTTTACCAGGTTGGAGCGGCTCATGGTATACAGGTAGTACTTGGCCACCTCCCGGAGCTTGCCCCAGATGAAGCCGTCCTTGTCCTTCACCAGCAGGTTGGACGCCTCAGGCACGCGGCCGGGGTCGTTGTTGAACTGGCAGGTGCCCGCCCGGATGGCGTCGGCGGTGCCCATGTAGCTGGCGGAGTCCTTGGAGCTGTCGGTCATGTTGATGCCGGTGAAGCCCCACTCATCCCGCAGCACGGTGGTCATGGTCTCGTAGTCGCTGGCGGTGGGCACGCAGCCGATGCGGTTGTAGGCGGTCATGGTGGCCATGCTGTGCCCGGCCTGGAGCCCGCCCTCGAAGCCCCGCAGGGGGCCCTCGCGGTAGGTCTGCTCGGTCATGAAGGTGGCTACGCCGTGTCGGTTGGTCTCCTGGTCGTTGCCGCAGAAGTGCTTAAAGGTGCCCACACAGCCGCCCTCCGCCATAGCCTTGGTCTGAACCTCGCTGCAGATGTAGCTCAGGTTGGCGTCCTCGGAGTAGTACTCAAAGTTACGGCCGGAATAGGGGGTGCGGTGGATGTTGCCGCCGGGGGAGTAGATCTGGCGGAAGCCGATCCAGTAGCTCTCCTCCGCGAAGAACTGGCCGCGCTGCTCCAGCATCTCCTTGCTGAAGGTAGAGGCGGCCACCATCTCCGCGTTGAACAGCACGCCGCCCTGGTGCCCGTCCGGGCCGTCGCCGCCGGCATAGGCGGGGAGGTCAATGCTTTCGATCATATCCATGCCCATTTTGTCGCCGGTGATCTGGGCCAGCTCGGTGGGGGTGAGCTGGTCGATGAACTCCTCCCACTTGGGGTCGTCGAAGGCCGTGTCCTTCATCTCAATGAAGGAGATGCCGTTGTCCTGCTTGTACTGGTAGGTGGAGATGTCCGGGGCGTCGGCGGGCTTCTCGTACTGGAAGTTCTCCATCAGGTCCTGGATCTCCGGGGTAGCGGTGAGGCTGGCCACCGTATCGGGGAAGGTGTTCCAGTCGGAACGGGTCAGGTAGGTCACGGAGCCGGGGATGAAGTAGTTGATGTCCCGGTCCTCGAAGTGGTTGGACACCACCTCGCCGGTGTAGGGGGAGACGGCGTAGGTCGTGTTGTCCAGGCTGGCCAGCTCGTCCCTGTAAACCTTGGCGGCGTCGCCCTCCACAGGATTGCCCTCGGCGTCGAACATCCCGGTGACGCCCCGGGCGGCCAGCACGTTGTTCAGCGCGTCGTGGGCGTCATCGCCGATGGCGAAGAAATACTCGCCGGGATCGAACACATAGCAGCCCGTCTTGGAGCTGTCCGCGCCGTTGACCGCATTGCTGTCATAGGCGGCGAAGATGTAGTCGGAGAACTCTATGGTCACCGTCTCGCTCTCCCCCGCCGCCAAGGCGGAGGTCTTGGCGAAGTCGGCCAGCTGGATGGCGCTTTTTTCCGCCTGCCCAGCCTCATAGGGGAGCTGGACATAGAGCTGCACCACGTCCTTGCTCTTGCCGGAGTAGTTGGCCGCGCCGTTGTTGGTCACCTTCACCTGGGCGGTGACAGTGTGGGCGGACTTGTCCCAGTCCACGCTCAGCAGCTCCTGGGTGAAATCGGCGTAGGACTGCCCCGCGCCGAAAGTGAACACCATCTCGTCGGCGTAGTTCCACGCGCCGTCCTTACTGGCGTACACGCCCTTGGGTCCATTGGCGTTGTTGATGCCCAGCACCTGGTCCTGATAGCGGGTCTCATAGTACTTGTAGCCCACGTAGATGCCCTCGGCATACACCAGGTACTTGTTCTTGTACAGACCGGTGAGGTTGTCAAAGGTGAAGTCGCCGGCGTTCTGCATGGCGGCGGAGCTGAGGGAATCGGCGGCGTAGGTGATGACATTGCGGCCGGAGGGGTCAGCCTGTCCGCCCAGCACCCGGGCCACGCCGGTCATGCCGTAGTTGCCGGGGTAGCCGATCCACAAACAGGCGTCCACACCGTAGTCCGCCAGCCAGCCCAGATCCATGGCGTAGCCGGAGTTGAGCACCACGATGATCTTGTCGAACTTGCCGGAATCCCGGATCATGTTGAGGGTGTCGATCTCGTCCTGGTGGAGGGACAGCTCGGGTACACCGGCGGGGCCCTCCTGCCAGTCGCCCTGGAGGCCGTGGTTCAGGTCGCCCTCCTCGCCGCCGAAGCGGCTCATGACGTAGATGGCGGCGTCGTTGTAGCCGGACGCGTAGGAGCTCTCCGTCCCGGCGTAGGCGCTGGCGGAGATCTCGCCGATGAGTCCGGTCTTGGTGCGGGCGCCGTTGGCGGCCACGATGGCGTTGTACACCGTCTCGTTGACCTGGAAGCCCTCCTCCTTCATGGCGTCGTAGAGGTTGATGCCGTTGTTGGGCGGGCCGCCGGAGCCGCCGTGGTAGACAGGGGTGGCGGCGGCGAAGCCGAACAGCGTCACGCTGGCGTTGGAGGCCAGGGGGAGCGCCCCGTTTTCATTGCGCAGCAGTACGCTGCCCTCCTCCTGGCTCTCGATGAGGTAGTCCTTCAGGGCGGCGCGCATCTCGTCCATGGAGGCATAGCTGGAGGGGTAGTAGTTGGTGTCGCCGGTGACTTGGACGGCAGGGGGAAGGGTGCCCAGGAACAGGTTCACGTCCCCTTCCCGGGTGAAGGCCAGGCTCTGGCCGAACATGGTAAGGGAGAAGACCAGCACCAGGAGGGTGCAAAGTCCCCGCCATATGTATGTTTTTTTCATGAAGTGGTCCTCCCGATTACACAAGGCGTATCAGCCCGGCATATCAACGCTGAAATTGTAAATGCCGAAGTCCGTGTAATCGAAGCTGGCCGTCTTTTGGTTGACCTGGATCGTCATCTCAGGGAACGCAATGTCCTCCAGGTACTGCTGGGCGGTCCAGGGCTCGGCGTTCTGGTCGTAGATGGGATTGCCGTTGTCGTCATAGCCGGTGGGCGGAACCACGACCTTGCCCATGCTGTCGTTCCAGTTATCGGTGTCCAGCCAGTAGGTCTGGTCATTGCTCAGCACCACGCGGGTGGGGGCGGAGAGGGTAACGTCCAGCAGGTCGTCGTCCAAGTCGTTGGTTTTGCTGGTGCAGGCGCCGTACAGCTTATAAATGGAATTTGCCCGCTCGTTGCCCTTGGCGTCGTTGGTGCTCTCGGCCAGCTCCAGGGCGGAGAAGGTGGAGGAGGAGAGCACCAGGCAGTAGGTATTGTTATCCATCAGCGTGAGCTCCTCGTGGGTGAAGGTGGTGAGGTAGTAGTTATACTGGGGCCGCATATTCTGATAGCTCAGGTTGGCGGGGCTGAGGTAGACGCCGGTGACCTTGCCGCCGGCGCTGCTCCCGCCACCGCCGCCGCTGCAGGCGGCCAGAGACAGGGCCATCGCCCCGGCCAGGAACAGGGTAACCAGTTTCGTGTGCTTTTTCATCGAAATATCCTCCTCTTATATTTGTCAGGGGCTCTCCCCCTTTTCGCACCCCCAATTTATTCGATATGCCCAAAGTTTTCAATGGGAACCGCATAACCTTTGTCTCTGGCCGCACAACCTTACAAACACGGACAGCCCAACCTTGACTTTCCTTGTTAAAATTGCTATATTGAATAGGCAGAAGGAGGCGGACAGACATGATCGATATTGCCATTGTGGAGGACAACCGGGAGCAGGCCGCGGCGCTGGAAAGCCATATCAAGACCTACGCCGCTGACCATAAGTTGTCTGTCTCCGTCTCAATCTTCTATGAACCCATTACTTTTTTGGAAAAATACTCCCCGTTCCACATCGTGTACATGGACATCATGATGCCCATGCTCAACGGCATGGACGCGGCCAGGCTGCTGCGGGAAAAGGACGAAAAGGTGATCCTCATCTTTGTCACCACCATGCGCCAGTACGCCATCCAGGGTTATGAGGTTGCCGCCTCTGATTTCATCGTCAAGCCGGTGGCCTACCCGGAGTTTGCGCTGAAATTCACCAAGGTGCTGGCCAGGCTGGAGCACGTGATGCCCCCCGACGTGCTCATCCGCACGGACACCAGCTTTGTGCGCCTCTCGCCCCGTGATGTCCGCTATGTGGAGGTCAAGGGGCACCACTGCGTCTACCACACCGCCAGCGGGGAATACCGCCAGTACCAGACCATGAAAAGCGCCGAATCTGCCCTGGCGGGGCAGGGCTTTGTCCGCTGCAACAGCTTCCTGTTGGTCAACCTGACCCATGTGGACCGCATTGACGGCATGAATGTGATCGTGGGCGGGGAACCGCTCCAGATCAGCCACCCCAAACGGAAAGCGTTTACCGACGCCTTTGTCCGATTTATGGAGACAAAACGCTATGAATGAGCTGATCGCGGCCTTTACCACGCCCTACACCATGCAGAGCGTCAACCTGATGCTGACTTATACGGAGTGTTATGCCTGCATCGCCCTCTTTGCTCGCAGGTTTGAGCGGCGGGATTTTTTCCTCGTTCGTATCATCCTCACCCTGCTGGAGGGAATGGTGGTCTGTTATCTCCTGGCTATTTGGTATACGGAAGCAGACTCTCTCCTGGTGCGGGTGCTGTGCTACTCCGCCATCACTGTGTCGAACTTTACCGCGCTCATGTTCTGCTGGAGGGACGATATTGAAGAGATGCTGCTGGCCTTCTGCTCCGGTATGGCGGCCTATCAGTTCACCAACAAGCTCTATCCTCTGCTGCAAAATCTGCGGGGGATTAATGACCGGGAAACGCTGGCATTGCTCCATCCGGGAGATGCAAGTATCTCAAATCTGGACTGGACGCTCTTTTTTGGTTTTCATCTGCTGTCCATTGTTGTGTTGGCCTTACTTTTCACGCCGAAAAACCGGCTGGTCCACAACCGGCGCACCACTCGCAATGTTATTATCCTGTCCATTGCCACGATAACGCTGGTGAATATCCTGATTTGTATCTCCCGGGTGTACGAAGGGGAAAGTCCCATGCTCAATATTGTGACAAAGATACTCTATGTAGGCTTCAGCTTCACCATCTTGACGATCTGCGCGGGCATCTTTTCCCAGAGCGAGCAGGAGGAGCAGATTGGTGTCCTCCACCAGCTTTGGCGGCAGGATCGGGCGCAGTTTGAGTCTGTCAAGGCCAACATGGATGTCATTAACATGAAATGCCATGACCTCAAGCACATTCTGGACAGGATTGAGGACAAGCTCACCGGAGAGGAAGCGGCCTCCCTACGAGAGGCCATCCAGTTCTACGACGCCAATATCAAAACCGGCAACGAGGTGCTGGACGTGGTGCTGTGCGAAAAGGCCATGACCTGCCAGAAAAGCGGCATCTCCTTTTCCTGCATGGCAGACGGAGAAAAGCTGGATTTCCTCACCCCGGTACAGACCTATACCCTGTTTGGAAACATCATCGACAACGCGGTGGAGGCCGTGAAGCCCCTCCCGCTGGAGGAGCGGGTGATCTCCCTCTCCTGCTGGGAGGAAAAGGACTCGCTGGTGGTCGAAGAATCCAACTACTTCAGCGGCAGGCTGGAGCTGGATCACGGCCTGCCCGCCACCAGCAAGGGAGACAGCTCCCGCCACGGCTTTGGCACAAAGAGCATCCAGTATATCGCGGCGCAGCACGGCGGCACGATGGACATCAGGGTGGCCGACAATATGTTCTTCCTCACCATTCGTTTTCCCCTTGGAAAAAACAGTGATATAACTGCATAGCATGAAAGGCGGGGCCGCATAAGCGGTCCCGCCTTTTTGTGCGTCCTATTGAATGGTGATGACGTACTCCCCGGCCTGGGTGATGGTCACCCGCCCGCCGTCCACGGGGCAGTCCCCGCCGGTGACGGTGATATCCGTGCCCATGCCCTCCGGCACGATAACCGTGCCCACGGCGTCGATGGCGTTGACGGTGAGGGTCTTCCCCTCCGCCGTGGTCTCCAGCTTCACGCCGATCTCCCCCTTAGGCGTCCAGACGGTGCAGTCAAAGCTGTCCAGGGCGGCGCAGGGGGCGATCTCGTATTCTTCAAACCCTGCCACAGTTGGGCGGACGCCGGCGGCGTACTTGGACAGGATGTACAGCGGTGCGGCGGTCCAGCCGTGGTTGACGGTGCCGGTCTCCCCGTCGAAGGTCTCCCACAGGGTGTCGTACCCGTCCTGGAGCATGGGGGCGTAGCGGTCCCGCATCCGCTGGAGGGCCAGGTCGGTCCGGCCCATGACGCACAGGGCCTCCAGCACGTACTTCTCAATGAAGGGGCTGGCCTCGCAGGTGCTCATGACCACATCGGTGATGAGGGCGTAGTCCTCCTCCCCGGCCAAACCGGACAGGGCCAGCATGGCGTTGGCGCGGTCGTCCACATACTTGCTGTCCGGGCTCTTGAAGCCCTCCTCGGTGTAGTAGGCGGCCCGCCAGTTTTCCTTCATGGAGTCCATCCGCTCGGTGAGGAACTCCGTCCCCTCGGTGATGCCCAGGTCGTCGGCCATGGACTTAGTGACGGTGAGGGCGTAGTAGTAGATGCCCGCCTGAAGCAGCCTGGTGTCGATGCAGTCCCCCCAGTCGTTCCACGTCCAGGAGCCGTCCCGGTACACCGGCAGGCCGTTTTCCATCTCCACCATCTTCAGGTAGTTGAGGAAAGCTGTGCAATAGGCCGCCGCCGTTTCCCTATCCCCGGAGTGGAGCCAGTAGTGGTACACGCTGGTCATAAAGATAAGGCTCTGGTTGGGGATCTCCTGGGGCTTCACACTGGGGGCGCGGCTGGGGATGGCCCCGTCCGTCCGCGTCCAGGCCACGCAGGCCAGGATGGCCTTTTTCGTCATGTCCAGCCCCGCCTGGTCATAGCTGTACAGCGCCGCGTCGATTTGGTTGGAGGCATCCCCCATGTAGGGACCCCGTTCCCGCTCGGGGCAGTCCATGTATGTATCCCGCATACAGATTGCCAGGGTGTTGAGTGACTCCTGCCACAGCTGGTCCAGCCCGGCATCCGAGGAGACGAAGGCCCCCGCCCACTCCCCGTTGAAGCCGCTGGCGCGGTAGCCCAGCCGGGTAAAGGTCACCCCGGCCTCCGCCTCGATGATGAGCTTGGAGCCGCTACGCCAGGGATAATTCTCATAGTGCTGGATTCCCTCGGCGGTGACATAGGTGTCCTTGAAGTTGGGCATATCCTGCTTGTCGGTGTAGGTGTCGGTGTAGAAGGTCAACTTTTTGCCCGCCGGAGCCTCCAACTCGAAATAGGGAGTGAATTGGATGTTGCCCGGCAGTTCCAGCACCAGGGTTGTATCTTGGGCCAACGCCTTGCCTACATAGTCCGTGGAGTTGGCAAAGTCAGTAATTTCTTCAAATTTGACGGGTGCGATCATGGCGGAGTAGAGGTCGCCGAAGGGCAAGTCTCCGGCCTTGGAGATCGGCGTGGCGTTCTCCCACTGGCTGTCATCATAGCCCTCGCTCATAAACTCACCCAGGTCGTCCCGTGCATCAAAGTAGACGTTACGTTCCGCCAGCATGGAGGACTGGGTATAGCCTGGGTAATCCGCCCCGGCGGTGACCCGGTTCTTGTAGCCGTTATGCCGGGCGGCCTTCCAGGAGCTATCCGAGCAGACGGCCACGCCCCCGGCATCCAGTTCAAAGATCAGCCCCGCCTGGGTGTACTCGTCCCCCTCCTCGTCCAGAAGGACGGGGACAATGGAACCGTCCCCGGAGCGGCCGTTGAAAGCCACCAGCAGTGCGATGGTGTTCTCCCCCTGCTTCAGATTGGTGAGCTCCACTGTATCATAGTAGCTGTCGTAAGGAGTGGGGCCCCGCTTCAGCGAACCGTCCAGCACGGCCAGCTCCCCGTTGACCCACAGCACGTACTTGTCTACAGCAGAAATAAACGCGGCAGCGGAGGGGACGGCCTGATCCAGGTTGAAGGTCTTGCGGAAAGCCACATAGCTGTCCTCGGCGCAGCCCTCAGTCCAGATCCAATTGGCGGTCCAGTCTGTCTTTTTATACCTTTCAATGCTATCCAAATACATAAGATCCGAACGGTCTGCCATGCCCCGATCCGGGACAACGTTTTCTACCTCCACTGAGGCAGAAGGAGCGGGTATAATGTTATCCTCACTGTTACATCCGGCCAGCAACGAGAACATAGAGGCAGCGCAGATCAGCAACGCAGTACCTCGTGTAAGCCATTCCCTTTTTATCATATACTCTCCTCCTCAAACCGGCCTGCGCTATTTTGCAGAAATATTCGCAGCCTATTCTGCAACAATTATACATATTGTCATATGATAAGAAAGGGCAACCGCACAGCCTTGCCATTTTACGGCATAACCTTTTGTGTTGGAGAATCAAAATATTCTATAGGGACAAATTAAACTCCACAACACTACAACAGCAAAAGAGGCAAATGGTATGAAGCCATTTGTCTCGTTTAATCGCTTAAATTCGGTGCTTTGGGGGGAGCTCATCATATTACTTCATAGGGAGATTTTTTCTTCATGCAACTACCGGCACCCCAACAGGTGCCGGTAGTTGAAAATTCTTTAATTATTCACTGTCCACCTGACTGTGCAGTTCTCAATACAATTCCCAGTTATTCTCCACCGATCAATCCTTCCTCCTGTTTTTTCTCTGCCATCCGTTTCGCTCGCCGTTTACGAAGCACTTTCCGAATTACCACCACTATGACAACGATCAGAAGGATCAACACGCAGGCGGTAATCACCAGCGCCTTTTTCAGCAGCGCCGTCAAATCCATAACCTCGCCGATAATCGGAAGGCTGGTATCATACTCCCGGTCGTTGTGCTCGCCATCTTGGAAGCTCAGCCGCCAGATCGTTTTTTCGCCGCACACTGCCAAAACTTCCACATCCGTGATTTTACTGCTGTCCAGATTGCAGGCCGGACGGGCATAGGAATTCATTTCAAATGCAAAATTTCCGTTCACGGGGAAATCCATCACCGCTCCAAAGCTGAATACAAATCCTACATCCAACGGAAATGTAGGGATATGGGGGGAACGGAGCCAGTAGCCTTCCTCCGTTCCCTTATACTGGGCAACACGGGAACGGGCATCCACAAAACCATACTGCGGATTCGTGATTTCCTCAGCGGAAAGCAGGAATAACCTGTCGCCGTTCAGGATTTCATCAACCGGGTCAAAATCCACCGTGCCGGTAGAAACCCCGGGAATTGGGATTCCAAAGCCCGGAATCGCAACGCCTGCATCTGATTTCAGCGTAGGGAGGAGCGCACCATATTCCGCTTGGGTCAGGTGGGATTGTGCAAAGTCTTCACACCAGATCTGAATATCGCTGTTCCGATAGTCAGTCGATCCGGGGTGTTCCGCCGCAAAGGTGTCTCCCCTGTCCGCAAAAGAGACAGATACATCCCCACCAATGTCGCGAAACAGAAGGCTGTCTCCCTTTTCATCCGAAATGAGATTCAGCGCCATAAGGAATATGCCCGGCTCGCCGGTATTGGTATGCTCCGTATCCAAAACCAGCCATTTCCCGTCAAAGCCGCAGGCATCATCGCATATGCCAAAGCACACCACATCTCCCGCATGAATTTCCGCTTTTCCCGTTTCAGTGGCAAGAGGATCTGCGCAGCCTACGGCATAGGCCGGAGCAAGGAACAATATCAGCACCGCACACAGCAGTGCGCCGGCAATCCCCCGAACAGCGATCCTCTTTGCCGTATATACAGCATTTTTCCAAAATGAGCAGTTCAACATGACAATCCCTCCTATTCTGTACGCAGCGCAATGACAGCGTCCTGTTTTGCCGCCCTTTTCGCAGGCAGCAGCCCGCCTATCATGGTGATGACCACGCTCAACGCGACCAAAACTACTGCATATACGGCGGGCAGGGCTACCGTAAGCGCTCCAATGCCCAGCAGACTTTCCAGTACGGCATTAATGGGAATTGTCAGCAACGCGGACACCCCTACACCCAGCAAGCCTGCACAGATGCCAACGATAAATGTCTCGGCATTAAATACCTGGGAAACGTTGTGCTTGGATGCTCCCAACGCCCGGAGGATGCCGATCTCTTTCGTCCGCTCCATCACAGAGATGTGCGTGATGATGCCGATCATAATACAGGAGACAACCAGGGACACCGCCACAAAGGCAATCAAGACATACGAGATCACGTCGACCATTGATGTAATGGAACTGGTCAATAGGGCCACATAGTCGGTATAGGTGATCTTGCCAGCCTCGTCAGCGCTGTCATTATAGCGCTCAATGCAGGCGGAAACCGCGTTCTTATCCTCAAAGCTGTCGGTATAAATGCTGATGGATGCGGGCGCATCATAACTGACCTTGCCGAACTTTTTCATGTTGTCTGCATATGAGGCCCCGTCGATATACTCGTTGTAAACGGACAGCAAGATCTCATTGTCCGGCGTTTCCGCCAGCCAGACGTCCAACGCCTGCGCCATAGCGGCTTCATCCATATTTGCACTGCCCATATTTGCAGTACCTGTCTGGCCTGCCCCCTGCATGGGCTGAAGCTCGCTTTGCTGCTCTACGGGAGCGGTTCCCTGTGCATCTGCGGAGCTGTAATACAAAATCATAGAATAAAGGGATGCCTTATCCGATATGCCCATCGCCGAGATATAGGCGGAGGCTTCCACAATTTTTTCAGCATCATCCAGCGTCTCAAATTTCATCCCTGTGAGGACGTTGGTTTCCTGATTTGCTTCTTGGGCAAGGACCACAGCGCTTCCATCTGTCTGTTGGATCACATAGTCTGTCAGCTGGGAGGTATAGGCCACAGCAGTGGAAATGACGGCGTTTGCAGCATCCTCCCGCGGCTTGACGATACCGCAGATTTTCAGTTCCAGAGCATCCTCCAAAAGCTGCTCTGCGTTCAAAGCCTTATCCCCAATATAGGAAAACGTGCCGTTCTCATGTTCGGCATAGTAACTGCTGGGCAAAACAAGATAAAAACGATGGCCGCTGATTTCCTCATAGCTCCAGTCCTTTGCAGTTATTTCTTCTCCCATTTTGATTTGCTCGGAGGCCTCCTCATAGTCCTCCGCTGTCAGCAGACCCAGTTGATAGAGAGTGCCGGCAGAAAGGGACTGATTCTCATCCAGAACCAACACCACCTCATCAAAATGCTCTGGCCAGGCCCCGTAAAGCATTTCATAGCTGTCGGTGACGATATGACTGACCATATTGCCGTCAGGGCTTGCCATCAGCTCGGAAAAATTCTCGGCCCCAGCAGATCCGCCCATCATCATTGACATATCTCCGATCCCGCCTGGCATGGAGCTGAATCCCCCGCCGGAACTGATTAAGGTCCCAACATCCGCGCCGCTATTAATCAACACTCCGTTCGCGTCATAAGAATAAACATCAAAGCACACATCATAGGTGTAGACAAATCCATTTTCCCCCAAATACTGATGGATTTCGCTGTTTGGGTCGTCCAAATAGCTCTTGAACGTTGTCAGGTTATTTTCTATGATACTGGCGAATACAGTTTCGCTCAGTTCAAGATCCCGGTAATCCGCGTGTACGCCATCCCGCAGTTCGGATCGCGTGTTTGGCCCGCCGATCCGCTGCCCGCCAGCCATCATGCCAGACATATCAAAGGTTTCCGCACTGATCGTGATGGGATAAGAGGTCATTGTGTCCTTCTGCATATCTGCGATATAGCGGTTTACACTGGAGGAAAGGGCCAGGATCAATGCAATGCCGATGATGCCAATGGAACCAGCAATAGATGTTAGCAGCGTCCGCCCTTTTTTTGTGCGCAAATTATTAAAGCTGAGCGACAATGCTGTGAGGAGCGACATTTTAGCCCGGCCCATGCTTTGATACTTTGGTGTCGGGAGCTCCCCCACTTCCGGGGTATAAGGCGCGGAATCGTCCGTAATCCTACCGTCCTGCAGTTTGACAATACGAGTGGAATACCGCTCCGCCAACTCAGAATTGTGAGTCACCATGACAACCAGACGCTCTTTAGAAACGTCCCGTAGCAGCTCCATGATCTGGAGGCTGGTGGCGGTGTCCAGTGCTCCGGTGGGCTCGTCGGCCAGAAGGATGCTTGGATTGTTGACCAACGCCCTTGCAATGGCCACTCGCTGCATCTGTCCCCCAGACATTTGATTGGGACGCTTATGGAGCTGATCCCCCAGCCCCACCTGAGTCAGCACCTGCTCTGCCCTTTGGCGGCGCTCCCTGCGAGAGATGCCGGAGATAGTCAGCGCCAACTCCACATTCGCGAGGATGGACTGGTGAGGAATCAAATTGTAGCTTTGGAAAACGAAGCCAACGGTGTGGTTTCGGTAGGAATCCCAGTCCTTATCCCTATATTTTTTGGTGGAGATGCCGTTGATCATTAATTCGCCGCTATCATATTGATCCAGTCCGCCGATGATATTCAGCAACGTGGTTTTACCAGAACCGCTGGGGCCAAGGATTGAAACAAATTCGCTGTCCCGAAAGCTCAAGCTGACATTGTCTAGGGCCTGCTGGATCAGATAGCCTGTTTTATATTGCTTCTTTATGTTTTGAATTTGCAGCATAGGTTTCCCTCCTGTTGCCGTTTAGTAACGAGATCATACGCTGTTTTTCTCAACTAAAACTCAACCAAATCTCAACTGAACCTCAATTTGATGTCGTTGAGGTTCAGTTGAGATTTTTGGTTTAAAATGCTTCCACAATATTGATATCTTTGCTATACTGTGAAAAAGAGGTGGTAGAAATGTTTCAAATCCTGGTGGTAGAGGACGATAATGAGCTGAGGGATCTTTTCTGTGCGGTTCTGACGGAAAATGGATACACTGCGGTTCCGGCTGTAGACGGAATTGATGCCTTTGATATTTTGGACGAGACGTATGTCGATTTGATTATTTCGGATATTATGATGCCGCGTATGGACGGGTTTGAGCTGATTAAAGCGTTGCGGGAAGCACATTACAACACGCCTGTTCTGATGATTACAGCAAGATCCAGTGCGGCGGATAAACGAGAAGGTTTCCGCATCGGCACAGATGATTATATGGTCAAGCCAATTGATGTCAATGAGATGGTATGGCGAGTGGAGGCCCTGCTGCGCCGATCCCAAATCGCCAGTCAGCGCAGGACAAAGCTGGGCGATACAATTCTTGACTGCGACACGTTGACCGTCCATACTGGCGGCGAGGAAACAGAACTCCCTCAGAAGGAGTTCCTCCTCCTGTTCAAGCTGGCGGCCTCTCCCAACCACATATTTACGAGGCGTCAGCTCATGGACGATATATGGGGAGTGGACAGCGAAACGGACCCCCATACTCTAGACGTACATATTAGCAGACTTAGAGAGCGTTTCCGTGGAAATCCAGACTTTGATATTATCACTATCCGAGGACTGGGTTATAAGGTGGTGAAGAAATGAAACTGCATCAGCGGACTATAAAAACAGCCGCAATGTTTTCCATTCTACTCTTCTTGGTTTTGAGCATAACCATGACCCTTTCCACCGCCTTTGCTGTGTTGCTGTTTCGTATCGGTTTTTTGGATTCTCAGCATCTTCTGCGGGGGCTGTTCGTCACCCCAACGGTCAGCATCGTCATTGGAACAATTTTGTTTAGGCTGATTGGAAAACGCCCGCTAGAGCTGATCCTTGAAATCAGCAAAGCCACTCAAGAGGTGGCAAAAGGAAATTTCAATATCGAATTGAATGAGGATATACCAGCTTCTGAGATCCGGGAGATGGCCCACAATTTCAACGTAATGACCCGAGAGTTAGCTGGGACTGAAATTCTCCGAAATGATTTTATTGAAAACGTGTCCCATGAGTTCAAGACACCTTTATCGGCGATTGAGGGATACGCCACACTGCTGCAGCGCAAAGAGCTTTCCGAAGAAAAACGGACTGAATATACTCGGCGCATCCTGTTTAACACACGGCGGCTTTCCACACTGATCGGTAATATTCTACTTTTGTCGCGGCTGGAACACCAAGAGATTGAAATTCAGAGGGAGTGGTTCTCCCTGGATGAGCAACTGCGGGAGGCTATCCTAATGTTGGAACCGCAGTGGAACGGAAAACATCTTGAGTTGGATATTGACCTAGATCCAGTGGACTGTTATGCCAACCGTGATCTACTCCTACAGATTTGGCAAAATCTGCTTGGAAACGCAATTAAATTTGTCAAGCAAGCCGGAAAAATCCGTGTACTGCTCAGGAAGATAGGAACTGACATTCAAGTTGTAATCCAAGACGATGGGATTGGCATGGATCAAGCGGTACTCCAACGAATATACGAAAAATTTTATCAAGGTGATACATCCCATAAAACAGCTGGGAATGGGCTGGGCCTTTCACTCACAAAAAGAATTGTTGACCTTCATGGCGGAAAAATTGAAGCGTCTAGCCAGGTGGGCGTGGGAACTACGTTTGTGGTCACGCTGTCAGCACTTCCAGCTTCTGAGGAAGCACATTGAGCTGTCAGCCGTTCTTGTGCCAGAGCACAGCCTGCCAGTTGCATACAAACCATTATTTTTATTATAGTCTGGCAGTCCACTGCTGCTTGCCAGAGAAGCTGGAGCAGAACGATACCCAATATTAGGAGACGGAACGGCCAGCTAACAGACCACATCTCGTTAAGAGACAGGCTCCAGGCTCATGCTATGTGAAAGGCTTTCTATTTAATTGCATAAGAGGCATCGCAACAAATAGAGAAAACAATGCGGGGGAAGACTGAACCTTCCCCCGCACGCTTATTCCCGTTTATGCCGCCTTTTGAAAGCGAATACTCTGTGCCCTCATTTGGAGCTCCTGCCCCAGGAACTTCAGCGTGGAAAATTCATCGTCCAAGCCATCCAGTTCCCGACGGAGTACACCCTCATAGTGCTTCTTTTTCTCCTCCAGCGCCTGGATCTTCAGCACCCAGCGATCCATCACCGCCGGGCTCTGGCTGCCGGATTTGATGAGATAGTCCGCCCGCTCCTGGTAGGTGGCAATCTCTTTTTTCACCGCCGCATAGAATTCCTCGGTCATTTTAGACCGCTGCTTTTCATCGTCGATGATGAAAAAGCTGTTCACCATCAGCGGCGTCTCCCTGCGGTTGAGCCCGCCCAGCAACCCGATGAACTCCTCGAACACATCCACCTTGTCCATGTGGGTGCGGGGCACGAAGTACATATGCCCCGTGATACTCAGCTTAGTGGCCTCCAGCCCCCGCAGATAGTTGACACAGATGGTTTCGATCTGCTTTCGGTTGGCGCACTTCTGATAGAGCTCAAACAGCTCCTCCGCCTTGCGGCAGCAGGCCGGCACGTCGATGGCGTCATCCGGCGCCAGGTTTTCCGCCCGGAACACGCCGTCTTTCTTATCATAGCTGATGTTCGCCAGCTTTTCGTAGTTGTTGGTCTTTTGGTTCAGCGTCTCCTTCACCAGCTCCCGGGATAAAATATCGGCGCTGGTGCGCTTGTTATCCCGGCAGTAGGCCAGGTAGATGTTGGTCTCTCCCATGGCCGTCACCGGGACGCGCTCCCGGATATCGCCGGTGGCGGAGCGGAACGCGTCGCCCACGGACAGCCGGGTGCCGCCGGCGTAGGGGATTCCCATGTCCTCGCACAGCTTGGACAGCTCCCCCTTGTCCACCAGCAGGTTTGCCAAGGAGAAATAGAGAAATTTGCCCAGCATATGTGCCTGGTTGCCCTGGGATGTCCCGATGAAATCATGCATATCAAATACGTTATCCATTACTTTGCCCTCCTTGTTTTTTTACATGGCCGCCACCCGGCTGAGAAGGTAATCATCCACCCCTTTGTACGCCGGATCCCATGTGTATTTCGTGTATTTTAGGCCCTTGATGGCCTGCACTTCCCTCCGCATCGCCAGCACGGCATTGCGGACATCTGGGTTGGTCATTTGGTCCATATCCATGGCCTCCACCACCCGGGAGACGCCCAATCCCATCAGCGTTTTCTTCAGCCCGCGGATGGCATTTACCCCGCCCACGCACACAAACAGCGCGTCATGGGCCAGGTAGCTGGCCACGTCCCCCTTTAGCGGGCCCTCCGTGAGGAAGGCCCGCTTTTGGGTGGTGTCGCCGGTGACATGGATGTAGGAATAGCTGCGCGTGCCGTTGGGCAGATCCCGGCTGGACAGCCAGCGGTATTTTCGGTTTGGCTTGTCCGCGTCGTCCAGGCGGATCTTCATGCCCTGGATCAGCCCGTTTTTGTTGCGGACAGGGATCAAGAAGCCCTTTGGGCCGGTGATCGTCCAATCGCCATAGTAAGTACGGAACCCCGGCAGCCCCAGCAGCTCATGGCCACAGGAGCGGAGCAGGGCGGCCAAAAGCCGCCGCCCCGCCTCCGTTTCCGGCATACTTCGGTACTGATTTGCCTGGATGCGCTCCTCAGACAGCCCCCGCTCCAGCAGGTTTTCCCGGTGCTTATCCAGCAGCGTCAGGTGGTCCAGCATGGCGGTGTACGCCTCATGCCGCTGTTCCAGGGGCAAGGGCTGGCGTTCGGCGTCCGATGGGGATGCTTCCCGCCTGGACATGGGGTAGACCTTGCCCTCCTGTTTCAGCGCCTGGTATGCCTCCCGGTTGGTCACGCCCATGAGCCGGGCGTACAGCGTCACGCTGTTGCCATGGGCGCCGCACAGGTGGCAGCGGTACTGGTCGGTGGCGGTGTTCAGGCTGAGATGGTACTTCCCCGGCCCGTGGTCGTGGCAGAAGG
>OFFU01000664.1_pt1 | contig 33083 bp, 37 predicted proteins | sample 1521451 | NCBI WGS metagenome assembly OFFU01 (sample SAMEA3504106, study PRJEB24116) | mouse gut metagenome | biome: mouse gut; feature: mouse-associated habitat; material: faeces | place: Denmark | collected 2011 | reverse complement strand
AAAACTTCCATCACGCTCATGGGCATCACCCTCTTTCGTAAGACTAGAGGGCATCCATCGGAAAATCGCATCCTACTTTCTTTTCAACTATACAAGTTAATTATATCATATGGAAAGCTGACACTCAATCAAAAAGAGCCGGAATTTGCTATATTATATATAGAAGAAACAGACTCTTTCAATAATGGGTTATTTGGATTTTCGTATATCATTAACAGCATTTTGCAGATACATATTTCTCCATGTCATTTGAATAGATTGTTGCTTTAGTTCTCTGATCCGCCTGTCTAAATACTTTTCAAGCCGATTCATGAGCCATTGAGGGATAAATTTCTCTGGTAGCTTTTGGATAATGGAAAATGCTATGTTTTCAAGTCTGCTATGTAACTTGTGGAAAAATTCTTTTAGTCGGTTACGGTCTTTAAGTTCTATATTTATTCTTATTAACTCCCTTCAAATAATTTTGTTTATTTTGGAAAATCGAAATGTTTTCATTAATAGTATAGTCCAGAATGGAGAAAAAGACAATGGTACTTACTTAAATGACCTTATACGAAAACATTCGATTTCATGTAATGGAAAATTTAAGATGTTTCAATATAAAAAAGAAAGGAAAATCGTATACGAAAATACTTATGGATTTCGTGGAGGGAATATGGATGGAAAATAAAATCTTTACCTATATGAGGATTTCAACTAACCATCAAAAGACAGACAGGCAGAAACAGACCATTATTGAATATTCAATGAAGAATGGATTCAATATTGACGAATTTGTTTCGGATGTCATCACTGGTGGAACAAAAGCAGATAACAGACCAAACTATCATAATATGAAGAAACAGCTTAGAAATGGTGACACATTGATTGTATCTGATATAGACCGGCTTGGGAGAAATGCAGATGATGTAATTGTGGAAATAAAAGATTTACAATCAAAAGGAATCAGGGTTGTTGCTTTAGATGTTCCGTTCCTGAATGATTGGGAAAAGATGAATGATGATAGCCTGTCAAAGATGATAATTGATATTTTTGTAACGTTAAAGGCTCATATAGCACAACAGGAAAAAGAAAAGATACATGATCGTGTTATGCAAGGCTTAGAAGTGGCGAGGGCAAAGGGTAAAAAGCTGGGAAGACCGCCAACAGGTGTACCAAAAGAATTTATTAAGGAATATAACAAGCTACAATCTGGGGAATATGGAAATATTTCGGTTGTACAGTTTGTCAAATTGCAAGGGATAGCGGTAAGCACTTTTTATAAATATGTAGGAATTTTAAATAGAAAATGAAATGTTCAATGGTTTTAATATTTTGCGGGAAATTTTTGCAAAAGTAGAGAAATACAAAGTGATGATAAAAATTTAAATGATTGGAGGAATGAATATTGAATGAGCTAATGGAAAATGAGGCATTTGTTGAGGGCTTGAATGTAGGGATTAATTTGTATCAACAAAAAGTGATTTCAGCGCATGAAAGGAAAGAACCGCTTATTGTCGGGGATTCTCTTTATTATCTTCAGGATGGAAGGGAGCGGTTGGCGGAATTTTTAGAAAAGGTATGTAGGTGAAAGTTGGAGGATTTGACATGAAGATTGAATTAAAACCATGTCCTTATTGTGGAGGGATTGCAGAAGGGCATATTAAGACGGTGGAATCATTCAAGAAGATAAATAGTTATTATGTGGTGTGTACAGAGTGTGGAGCATCTACAGAACGATATACTACAGAATTTGCAATGTCGCAGAATGGGAAAAGATTTCGCCCGATGACAAAAGAAGAAGCAATAAGAAAAACTGTAAATGATTGGAACAATGGAATATTTGACACGAAAACAAAATTGCTACATATGACGGAGCAGGAAAAGATATTGTGGTACACAGCGGACTTACTAAAAGTTGCATGGTATGGTGTAAATGTTCTAATGGGATCGTTGCGGTGGGAAACAGCATGGAAATTAAGGAAGATGGCAGAAGAACGGAAATTATTAAGTTTGAACAGTGGAAAAGATTATGATTTGGAAGTGGTTGCGGATGAATTGTTGCATGATGATACAGTTAGATGTATTGTAATCAGTTATATTAAGGAAATTGATGTTGTGAGTGTTGGGAGGGATAAAACATAATGGAAATTAAGAATAACTTTGATTTAGGTGATAAAGTGTTTGTGATAACACGAAACAAAAATAAAAGGTGGTTTGTTCCTAAAGCATCTTATAAGATAATCTTAATTAATGTTCAGGTGTTTGGACACTTAAATCCACCGCCAACAACACAAATTTTTTATAAAGTACCCAATGAATATAGCAAAAAGGCACTTTATCCAGAAGCAAGAGTATTTCGAGATTATGAATGTGCAGTTACTCATTGTGATGTATTAAACGAATATAAACTTGATGAATTGATAATAGAAGAAGATGGAACAATTTGGACAGGTAGAGAGAAGAAACCATGCCTATTAAAGCAAGATGATTTTTTTACTAATCCACTGGATAATTGTGAAATTCTTTATTATAAAGAAAGTCCAATGGATAAAGAAATGGTATGGATTTATGAAACAAAAGAAAGCAAAAGTTTTGTTCGTGGATGTCACATATCAAATATAATTACTAATGAAAACGAGATAATGAAGGCAATTTGGGATAGGAATTTAAAAAGAAAGGATTGATTTAATGGCAACAGATAGACAAACACCATGCCTATATTATGTATGTGCCGGACTATGTAAGAAGGGTAGGAAAGCGGATCATGCTCATTATTGCCAGCATTGTGGAAAATATAAACCCAGAGCAAGGGTAAGATATAGGAATCGGAAGAAAGAGAAGTTAGAGAAAATAAGGAAGGAAGAGAGGTATTAGAGCAATGAACATACATAATTTTCAGTTGAGCGATATATTTCACCAGAACGCAAGAGAATTTTGCACAAGACCAGTAATGGCTATGAAGTATCAACCTGGACTTGGTATTGAAAATGGTTGGATGGTTTATTTTGAAGGTAATTCGTCAAACGAAGGGAAGTCAAGATATTTTGGAGTTAAATTCTTTTCTACTAAGGATAAGGCACACAGTTTTATAGATGCTGATGAAAAGCAGTATGCTATGGAAAACGGTGTGCCTGTAGGAATGAAAGTAATATGTGATGAACCATTGCCAGTATTGTGTAGAGAAGAGCCGGACATAGAAAAGAATAATGGTATGCTCTTCCAATTTGGAGATAGAGCATTTATATCTGATGAATCGGAAAAGTATGAGTTTTACATATTAGATAGTATTTCGTGTGATTGCGCCACATGGTTGATTCAGGATATGGACGGAAATATCCGTGTATGGGATAATACGTCAGAAGAATTATTTTTCGGTAAAGAATCAGAATGTGTGTTTGAGAAAACGGATAAAGGGGAGTATATACAGGTAGCGGTGTGAGTGTGGATAATGAAGAATTTGATAGGTTAGGTGAAAAGCTGTATTCAGAAATGGATATGGCTTTTTCTTTTTGCGTTTAATTCCTGGTAAAATGATATGATATAATATATCGGTGATAGGTTCGGTGATAGTATGTGGAAAATAAGGTATCAACTTAAAACATAGTTAAATAGTAGGAATTAAAGGAGGTTGCAAAGGGGGTGTAAATTAAGTTATGATTTAACAAATAGATGTTCGGTAGAAGATGGTTTATATATGGTGTGCAATACTGGAAATCCTTTATTTTCAAGGAATTCTTTTTGTTTGAGGTGATATGAAGGGGATAGATTGGACTGGAAATAAGGTTTGATTTTTGGGATTTTTGAGAGTGATTCGAAATTATGCTGAAAAATGGGGAGGTTTGAAGATTTTTATATGGTGTTTTTGAAATAGGCGGATGTTCTAAAAATACTGATTTATCGGGAGATATTGTTGCTTAGTGGTGATCTTGTTATGTTCGGAGGAATTTTGGAATAATAGTTTGATATTCAAAGTAATTATGTAAATTAAGTAACAATACTCTATATTGTATAATAAAAAATATTACCACAAAATCTTGACAATGGAATTATTTGGGTATATGATCAAAAGCATAAACAAAAGAGAAAAGACAGATATACACTCGATTACTGCGGAAGATAACATACGAAACTTAGAGGAAAAGACAAAGTATTGTTATTATTGTGCGTTTTCGGGTGTTTTTTGCAACTTTATTGATTTATTAGACAAGCCTATTGTGATCAAAAGGAAGGAAAGGAAGATTAAATTATGACGGATTTTGAAACACAGTTAAATGAACTTTTGGAGAGAACAAAGAATATTAAATCGCCAATAAATGCAGCTCCACTTGGTACTAATATTAATGAGTATAATATGCCAAGCGAAGTATGGATGAATGATGTGCAAATTTTCTATGAGAATTATTTGAAAGATTATGCACTTGGAGATCGAATAAAATCACTTTTATTTCATAGAAGATTGGATGCATATAGCAATCTGGTGTCCTGTTTAACAAGTATCAGCAAAGATAGGAAGTTTATTGATAAAATGAATGGTATTCAGGAAGTGACTGTTCCTAAATATCAAGCAAAGGGTATTCCTCAATATGATGTATTTATTTCTCATGCCAATAGGGATAAAGAAGATTTTGTGGAAGAACTTTATCAGGCTATAAATAAGTTGGGAATAAATATTTTTTATGATAAGGATGTTATTGATTGGGGAGATAATTGGAAAAATGTAATATTAGATGGCACGAAAAAGTCAGAATTTGCAATAATAGTTATATCCGAAAATTTCTTTGATAGAGAATGGACAGAAAAAGAACTAGCAGAATTTTTAGGTAGACAAAATAGAAATGGACAAAAACTCATTCTTCCAATATTATATAACATTACATTGACACAGTTGCAAGAACAATATCCATCTGTGGCTGATATACAAGCGATTGATTCTAAAAAATATACTTGTGATCAGATTGCTATAATGTTTGCAAGGCAACTGATTAAACGACTTAAAAATATTTAAATGAAGGGGTTTAAAGGTAACTCACATATGGAAAAACAATATCTATCACTGGAAGAACAGTTTAAGAAAATTCTTAACAATACTGAAATTACCCAAATAGAAGATTATGAGTTAAGAGAAATAAGACAAAATCACTGGAATTATAGGCACAAAATATTTCTGGATGAACATAGGATTTCAGATCAAGAATTATGCAGGCTTACAGATATTGACTATGAAACAGAACGTAAAGAATTACAAGAATATTGCAAACGCAAAGGGATTTCATTAGATATTGTTTGGAATTGTTGAGATTGTTTTATGAAGGGAAGTTTTATTATGAAAAAGTTGGCAGAAGAAGCAACCATAGAAAATATATTAGAATCAATTAAAGAAAATAAATTTAATAGAACGCAAGACATTATAGATTTTATTATGGCATTAGAACAGATAGAAGAAAATATGTTTATCAGTATTGATGCGAAATGGGGAGCCGGAAAGACATTTTATGTAAGACAGATTGAACAGTCTTTAAATTTTCTAACTAGAAAAGCGAAAGGATTAAATATAGAAGAGGACGTTGAAACGGCTTTTTCTAAAAACCAATTATTAGGTACATTGGAATTAGAACATACATATTTTCCAGTATATTATAATGCTTGGTTATATGATAACCACAGCGATCCGTTAATGTCATTGATACTGAGCATAACAAAAGCGTGTGAATGTTATTGTGATGAAAAGTTAAATAGTAATACTTTATCTGATAAAATAATCTCATTAATGGATTCTTTTTCGCTTTCAATAGGTTGTGTTCAATTTGGAAGTAATTTTGGAAATGCTAAAGAAAAATTTTCTGGTAAGGATATTTTATCGGTAGTAAAGACAGAAGAGGAAATCCGAGACAAAGTAAAAGAAATATTTGATAGCATCATAGTTGAAAATGTCCAGAAACTTGTTATATTCATTGATGAATTAGACCGTTGTAGACCAAATTTTGCTATAGAGATGTTGGAACGTATTAAACATTATTTTGATGATGATAGGATAATATTTGTTGCTTCTATAAATAGAGAGCAGCTAATTCATTCTATCTCAAAATATTATGGTACAAATTTTGATTCTACAGGTTATTTGGATAAATTTTTTGACAGAAATGTTTATCTTCCAGAAATAGATTCTAGCTGGGGAGGATCACAAACAGTAATTTTTACAGATAGAAAGTATCATTTGAAAAATATAGCGGAAGGTTTAAATGCGTATTATCATTTATCACTAAGAGAAAATTTGCGATTTTATGAATATATATCAGATGCTGTATCTTCAGGGTATGTCCGTGATCGTGATGGACAAGGTATGGTTCTTTCTGCGTTCGTTCCTATTATAGCAATACTCAGTATTAAAGATGAAAGTAAAAAGAGAAGATTTATGCAAGGAGATAGCAGTATATTAAGTGATTTGTTTGAAAATGTACCAGCTTTATATCAAATGACATGCCGCTTTGGAGAAAATCAAGGTGAAGAATCAGAAGAGAATTTTAAAATAGGTTATACCAAGATTAAAGAAGTTTATAATTATGCTTTTGGCATTGGTGAAAAAAGATGGTATAAGGGCGCAATAGAAATTAACAATAATTTTAAAGAGATTTGTATAAAATTGTGTAACGGATTTAAAATGAATTAGATCAAATCCTGCGTGAGTGTGACCAGATACAACGAAAATAAGCCACTTTTCGCACCCCATATATGCTAAAAACATTGAAAAATAGGCATTTCTTGATATGGACTATATGGGAAGTATTGATTTTACTGGATTCTTTGCAAAAATCATACTGAAAATATGCTGTTTACGGCTATTTAATGGATCACCAGCCACAAACATGTATAATTCCATAGTCCATAACAGATACTATCATAAAGAAAGGTAGGTATCAATCACATGGATATTGCAGATAAAGTATATAGTTTTATGAAATCCTCAAATGATAAAAATAGATTTGTGCCAACAGTACAACAGGTAGCCGAAGAACTTAATATTGCGGAGCATGAAGTCAATGTAGCAATAGAACAGTTAAAAGAATCTGGAAGAATTAAGATTGTAGATATTCCGAGAAAGACCACAATAGAATTTGTAAACTAATTAAGAGCCAATCCTTTTAATTTTGGATTGACTCTATTTTTTATAGAAGAGATACAGCTTTTACATAAGGACTTGAAAACAGAATTTCATGGTGAAAATTAGGTTGTAAAATATTTTGATATTTGCCCCATTATAACAACTGGATTATCCTCAAAGTTTGATAAAAATATTTGTAGTTGGTTAATTTTGGCATATATATCATCTATAGATGCATTTTTAGATAAATCCTTTATATCAAATAGTTGCTTGTTTTTTACAACAATACTACAATGATAGACAATGGAAATAAGATCATTAGTATAATTAATCTTTTCTTCAATAGTCATCCAGTTATCAGAAGATACATAAGCAGAAAGTGATACTAAGAGTTTTGTAATTGCTCTTAATAATTCATCTTCAGGAAATGTTTCTTTATAATTCTGATAGTCAGATAATATATTTTTTGCTGCTTCTACATTTGTAACAAATGTTTCAAAATCATGTTTGCTTGATATTTTACCCAAATCACAAGCTACTTTATCTATAGATTCAATAAAAGATTTGTGTTGGTCTTCTGTTGCGTATTGTAATGCGTGTAAATCAAGTTCAGTCATTATATATAGAGTATCTTCAAAACGAACATTTAATTTATCTTCTAATTCTGCCAGTTTATTAATGTAATTACTATGTTCTAAACTGGAAGCATATTCTTTTAAATGTTCCATAAAATTATTGACTAAATCATTAGCAATTTCCATTAGACGTTGTTTTTCAAATACTAAATCTTCATTGGTATAATTTATTCCGTCATGTTTAAGACGATATTCATTATAGGCATCATCAGAATAGGTACTACTGATAGAACCACCAGTGATAAATTCGCTATTTTCTCCTTTATTTTCAAACAGAAATTCCATTAATCCAATTTCAGCACGATATTCTGCCTGATAATCATTTTCTTCATTATATAAAAGTTTGTATATTTTTATAATATCTTCACGCCGGATTTTCTTCAAACGTCTACTTTCTATTTGTGACATCCATGCTCTATTATTTCCAATGGCTTTAGAAAGATTTTCAGCAGTTAAAACTTCACCATCTATAGGATGATCTAAACGTAATTGTCTAAGTGTAGCCGCTAGTTTTTCAGTTAGTTCTAATTTCATAGGTAGCATACTTTTCACCTCTTTCAAGAATGTATTATACCAAATATACAATGAAATATCAATATTTAAAACAAAATGGTGAAAATGGTGAAATTAGTATTGACAAGGGTATAAAAAGGTGATATGGTATATACATATCAAGGAAATATAATTCATAGACAGTTGAAAAACAGTTACAAGAAATTGAATTAGTAATTATACCCACTTGACATTAGAAGTAATAGAAGGTACAATAAGAAAACGAACACACGTTCTATAATTTAAAAATGATATATAAGTGTAAGAGAAAAAGAAACCTCTAGCAGATAAAAGTGCTGGTAACACTTAAAAGCTAAAGGCTCCAATGGTATGTATTGTGTGTTGATCTGGTAAATCAACGCACACAAATATATATGCACATTCATCTTATCATGGAGACTTCTTTATGTCAATCGGCGAATCAGCCGTTGATATTTCCAAACACATTATATTAGAAGAAACTAATTAACAAGACAGGCTATAAGTTTGTCGAAATACGGTGATTTTGTAATTATTTTTTCAATTTCATAGAAAATATTGAAAAACCTTATTATTTATAAATCGTAAGGAGTATTAAGTTCACCATAAAAAGAGAATAAGATAGTAGCAATTTTTTTAACATCAAATGACAAGAGGAAAGATATTGAAAAAATATCTTTCAAAGTGGGGAAAGTCAGATTAAAAAAGTGTATTTATTATTAAAAGACAAAATCAATGTGGGTTTGGAGAAATGAATATTAAAGGAGAGTGGTGGATATTGAGTAAGAAGAGTTGGGAACGTAAAGAGTGTGATGGTTGTAAATCTTACAATCCAGAGTGTTGGATGAGTGTTTGTAGCATCTATCCGTACCAAAAGCAAAGGGAAACAGAAGTAAAAAAGATAGAAGTACATGATACAGGCTAAAAGCCAATTATTTTTTACCATAACTAATCAGAGTTAGTAAGAAACAAAAAGAGAATATCATTAAAAGGAAGAAGGTGATAAGAGTGAATGAAGAGTTAGTCAGAACACAGTATGTAATTATGAAAATTCTCGAAACAAAAAAAGCAATAAACCACATGAAGTCACTGACAGTAAATGAGATAGCAAAAAATGAAAGAAAAAATAAACCAAATACTTTGTACAAGCATATACGGATTCTTGAAAAAAGAAATCTTATAAAGCCTGGTGCAAAAGTAGCAAGGGCAAATGGGTATTATTTAAGTGAAGAAGGTTTGGAATTATTAAAGAAATATGAAAATAAGGAGGAAGAAAAGAATGAGAGTAACAATGAGTGTTAATGGAAGGTATGGTTTTGTTGGTTTAGGACAAATGGGAGGTAATGTTATCAAGAGTATTCATACAAAGGGATATTCTGTTATGGCAGCGAACACGGCACAATCGGATTTGGATGGTTTGGATATACCAGAAGAATGTAAATATCATATTTTGGGTGGATATGGCAGTAGCAAGGAAAGAAAAAAAGCAAAACAGTTATTAGCGGAAAACAATTGTGAGAATTTTGATTTGCTTGTCAATGAAATTAAGGAAAGATTTAAAGATTGTCAAATTATCTTTATTGTAGGAAGTTCTGGCGGTGGTTCAGGGAGTGCAATGTTACCATCTATCAAGAAAAGGTTACAAGCTGAAACAGATAAAATCATATGTGCAATAACCTGTACGCCTGATGATAACGCAAGCATGAAAGAATATATGAACTGCTATGAGTTTTTCCAAGAATTAGAAACCATAGGGGGCGGTGGTGCGACTTTCATCATTGATAACAATAAGAATAAAGAAAAATTAGTTCTAAATGAACAGTTCGCTTGTTATCTGGATGCGTTTTTGAATTGTGAGACAACTTCTACAAGGGGTGTGGTTGATCGGGCAGAGATTGAGAATGTTCTATCACAAAAGGGGATCTGCATTGTGAACAAACAAGGTTCTGATAAAGCAACTACCCAAACGGTAATTGAGAGAATCAGGGATAACATTTATGTGTCGTTGGAGGATGATGGCGTAGTGGCAAATATAGCATTGGTCAATTCCAATAATAATGTGCGTCTAAATGAAATAATTGAAAGTGTAGGAAAGCCACTTGCGACATTTGAAGGATGGGAAGCAGATGCAACCGTCTTGGCAATATCTGGTTGTTCGCTTCCATATAAAAAATTAGGAGAAATCAAACAGAAGATTGAAGATGATAAGGATACCATTAAAAAGAACTTAACAGCTACAAGTGAGCGGAGATTAACAGGTAGTATTGACTTTTTAGGAGATTTGACGGTTGAGAAACCTAAAACTGAAAAGGTAGAATCTACAAGAGACTGGTTATTCATGTAGGGTTTATCAAACATAATCAGAGTTAATAGGAATTAGTAATAGCTAGTCACAGATAATCAGTAAATATCTTATCGTGGTCAGAATATGCTAATTCCTTACCTGAAAAAGAGAAGTGGAGGTTATAGGAATTGTCACACAACAACGATTCAGTACGAGACAAGCTGATTGAGATTACAAATCAAGGCTTGATGCTAAAGTCCATTGCTTTGAATGTGGGCATAGATGTAAATGATTTGTCCAGATTCAAAGGTGGGATGGAATGTCTAAAGCAATCAGATGTAGAAATATTATCTGAATACTTGAAGGAAGTGCATATTCCACAGTGGAAAACAGTTATTAAAGGAAAAATGCCTATGACAATGAGAGAACGGCTATTGGCAAGTAGGAATAAACAGAATGAAGAAAAGCCAAAGAGAAGGCGTAGCAATGTGAGTTTGGATTTGTTAAACGAACTGGAATCCTAAATGCAGAAGTAAACCATAGGTAGGTGGTATATCACCACCTGCCAACAAAATATCAAATATAAAGGAGATTAGGATTATGTCAAACACAACAGAAACAAGAGAAGTATCAATAAAGGAACTGGCACAGGCGTTTGAGGGTAAATACATCAATGTTTCGTCTACTGACCATTATGGTATCGCTATTGAGATGACCAGAGGCACAATCGAGTATGAAGACGATTTAAAGCCTGAATTGTGGCTTGTATCAAGGGATGGCGAAAACAATGTCACAGGCTCAGTTACTTTTGATGAAGATGTTATTGAAGCTATCGAAGAATCCAACGGTACATACACGATCAGTTTCAACATTGGTATGGCAGACATTGACATTTCAGCGTATAAGTCACTTGAACAGTTGCAGAAAGAGCATGACGAAAAGCAGTAAGCGTGATTTAAGATACAATGATTTGCCGAAAAGAGAAGTATATAGTGGATAGATGAAACGCCTATCCACTATAAAATGGATTGGAGAAAATATTATGAGTGAAAAAAGAGAAGCTACAAGAGAGGATGCGAGACGGACTCTAAGAAACGGAATTTTGGATATGAGCGTTGCAAGGCTCATTCAAATGTCACAGTTTGGCTTGATGGGAAACATTGAGTTACATAATGGATTTTCGCTTGTAAATAACATATTTAATCACATTACGTTTGATGAAGACACCAGATGTATTGCTTTTTCAGTAAGGGAAGCAGATATGGGCGACAATAATTATGGATCAATATCATTCTGTGTTGATAGCATTACAGATATTTCTGGATGCGATGACAAAGACAATCCAGAAGAGTATCTGAATGTAAATATCAGGTTACAAGATAATTCAGCGATTAGCATTAAAATTCTTTATTAAAGAATAACAGAAATATAGAAATAGTAATTGTGATGGCAACGAATAGTGAATGTCATTTCAAAAAATATATAGCGAAAAGGAGAAATTTAACTATGAAAAATGCAACAGTAAAATGGTTCAATGCACAAAAAGGCTACGGATTTTTGACAGATTCCGAAACAAAGGAAGATGTATTTTGCCACTACTCACAGATTAAAATGGACGGATTCAAGTCATTACATGAGGATGATATGGTGACATATGAACTTGGGTTGGGAAATGGGAAAGAGCCGTTTATGCAGGCGGTAAACGTCAAGCCGATTCTCACCAGAAAGATGATTGAGGATTCTTTGAAAGAAGATAATTTTCACATTGAAACAGTGAAGGATGGCTACGGTGTGACAAAGTATCAGGTAGTAGACGGAAACAATGTTCTCCAGACAGATGAAAACGGCATGTCATTCTTAGAATTGGCAACCTATGCAAATTTTGAAATCGTGGAAAAGTCGGCATAAGAAATATAGAAGTAAATATTTAACTATCAAAAGGCGGTATTGTTACATTAGATACCGTCTTAAACTATCAAAAAATAAAGAAAGAGGTACAAAACTATGGAGAAAATGAGCGAATTAACAATTTCAGATGTAAAAGGGTTTACAGAAGGTAAAAAAGTCAAGGTGCAAATGGAATCTACAATGTCATTACAAATGACAGAAGCTATTGTGATTGCTGATCCGGATTCTGGTAATGATGGCAAGATTGCTATTTTAATGCCTGATACTGGATGCAAGATTGAATTAGATTCGGAAGAACTAATTGATACCATATATGGCAACGAGAATGAGATTACAATTAAATTCTTTAATAATATGGGAAGTATGGTCATTTCCATTGTTGGTGATGTTGGAACAGAAGCGGATCATGTCATTAATCAGGACGAATTATGTCAATACATCAAGGATAGATTGGACAGATTATCGAAATTGACAGTAGAGGATATTGATTTAGTCCTGAATATGGAAATGGAATATTTACAGAGCAAAGGCATTGTAGATTAAAAATGGTATACAAACAATCATTCCAATAACCAACTTGAAGTAAAGGAGAATATAAAAAATGATAGGAAAAGTAAAAGAATTTAATACATTAAGTGGTTGTGGTGTTATTACAACGCTAACAGGCAAGGAATTACCAGTACAATCAAAAAATGTCAATATGAGTGGCATAGTTGTATTAAACAAAAATGATGTTGTTGAATATGAGTTAGGAACTGATGATAACGATAAGGAACAAGCTATAAATGTTTCGCTCATATCTAAAGCTGAATATGCAGTGAAGTTATCAAAAGTAAAATTTAAAGATTTTGGGTTGAGTATTAAAAATAATATTCTTAATCCACCCAAATGTGAAACACATGATGAATATTGTCTTATGAAATACACAAATACAGAGGAATTGCAGAATGGTATTTGTCGCTTGGTATGTAATAGTGGTAAATATCCGTGTGGTGTAGTAGCGGTAAAACAGGATAATTCAGTTGTTATGGGTTATTCTGATGCAGAAGAACCGGCAGGAATTTGTAGATTTAAGATTTTTGGAATTAAAGAAGCACCCAAAGAACAACAATATTTATCTGTTGGAGAATTGGTAACAAAGACATTTAGATTAGAAAATTATGGAATCATATTAGAGTTAGAAGATAATTTTTATCAAACAGTCATGGATTAGGAGGAATTATATATATGACAGGAAATGAATACTTCGATAATGATGCAGGTAGGATTGGCGCAAGAATGATGATGGAAGCCAAAAAATCAAGAAAGTGCAATAAATTAACAAGAGAGAAAATCAAGCAAACTGTAGAGGATTTCTTTGGAGAACATGAAGAAAAGGAATTAATTGTAACAGTATCATTGGATTCAAATAACAGGAAAGCGATTTGTAATTTCCATATTGCTTCAGAGATATATGAGATAGTGGAAAATTCTACAAAGACAGAATTGATTATAAGTAACTATGCTTCACCATTGGTATCATTGATTCCTGATGATGTAACAATCCGCTATGAAGAAGTTGTAAGATGTGAAACTACTGTCAGAACAGGCGAAACAGAAGATGATATTTTAGCGGATGTTTTGGAGATTGGATTCAAAAATGGTACAGTCTTGGAACTTGGATTTTTGAAGATTTAATGTCAATATTGGCAGATTATGATTGATTTCATGGTTTGCCAATTACATAGCAATTACAAGAAATTTACACAAACATAACAGTAGCATGACAGTATTTTTCAGATTAAATTCAAAGAAAAAGGAGAAGTAATTACATGAGCAGACGGATTTTATTATTATCAGACCTTATAGAAGTGATTGAAAGAAAGATGATTTCTGTAGATAAAATTGAATGTAATACTAAATTCAGTGGCGATATTACAGAAACAGATCAGATTGCAACAGAGAAATTTATAGATTCAATCCAATTTTTAAACGAAACCATATTTAAAGATTCAGTTGATTTCTTTTATGAATTTACAGGCGAAAATAGTATTCTTATTGAATGTGGAATGAAGAATATGTTTATGGAAGAATATTATTGTGTCAGGTGTTCTATTTGTGAGGGTGTATCAAAAAAAGAAGTTGATGCCAAACTGAGAGAAACGGTATTTGACAGGATGGATAAGAAATTAGCAACGAGTAAACAGTGATGAAAAATATATAGTGATGAATGATATACTTTTTGAAGCATTCATCATTATATAAAAATAATAAGTAAGATACAAAAGTAATATAGAAAAGGAATTATCTATTTATGAGAAAATTTTTAATACAAACAACCATAAACAATCAAAAAATTATTTATGGAGTGACATATGTAGCGTAGCGGAATATGGCACGGAATATGTCTGTCTTTATAAATAGGTTATATCTTTATTCAGTTCAGCAAGTGGGGGTAAAAACCCACTTTGCTGAACGACCCTTACAAATTAGGTGGGGGTAAAAACCTACTTTGCTGAACGCTCGTAATCGAAAGAAGGAGGAATGTTTTATCAAAAAAACAGAGTATTTCACAAGGTTCCCTAATGAGTACATTCAGGGAAATATTAAGACTAAATTTGGTGTAAGCAGGAAGTTTTATATAATGTATATTTTGATTGATAAGTATCGTTCTTATGAGGACTATAGTTGGATCACTATTCGCAAAGTGTTAAATTTTTACGGATATAAAACCCATAAGAGAAAACCGAAAGCAGTTGGTGAGATACGAGATATCCTTGAATATATGATAAACAACAAAATGATTGAAATAGCACAGGATTTAGATGCAGCGTCTTATGATACGGCTATTGAAATCAAAATAATTCCAGAAAATTTTGACTCAACAGAAAAATTTGCCAAACTTACATCTTCTCAGTTTGACACAATCATGATGGCAGATACGGCATTAAATAGAGAAAGCATACTTATGGCGTTTCTTTATATCAATTCATACATAGGTTGCCGTAGCAGGAATAGTGATGGATCTGAGTATGAAAATGCAAAGGATAATCCAGAAGCATTCTTTAGAAGTATAGAAAATATGTCAAAAGAGCTTTCAATGTCAAAGGATACAATTAATAAGTGTATTGATTATCTGACAGTGCCGTCTGATGGTATCCCAGCTTTACTGGTAAAAAGAGAGGTAGGAAGTATACAGAAAGATGTAAATAAGCCGCCACAAAATGTTCCTAATATCTATGTACTGAATAAAGAAGGATATAAACAGGAAATTGAATGGGCAATGAATAAGATGCTTGAAGTTTATGGAGTTAAAGAGTTCTGCCCTATGAAGAGTGGGAATTATAGGTTTATAAGTTGAGAAGGAGCAATGCTAATAATGAATAAACAAACGATAATAGAAAATATTTTGACTATTTATGGTAAATATGGTGTTACACAAGACGATATTGAACCTCTGATAGATGGAAGTGTAAAAGATGGTTTTACATATGACAGGATTTATTTCTTTTTGCAATTAACATTAACAGATGTATGTGGACTGGATTTCTTTTGGTGTACAGCGCGTCAGATGGCAAAAGCACTTGGGACATCTGATGAAAGAATGCTAGAAATTATGAAAGAGGTACATGAGGAGATTGTAAAAGCTGAAGATTTGGATAAACCTTTCAGAGTACCAGTAGAAGTAGGAGAGAAGTTTTTTATGAATAAAGGAGATTCGGTTTATGACTAAATTACAGGAATTCATTGAAATTGCAAATAAGGAATATGACGGACATTGTTCCATATTCAAGTTTACCGGTGATTGGAGATGTTGTTTTGGAACTATTGATGATCGTATGAAATCTTATTACATGGCTTACGGTGAAACAATGGATGAAGCTATTGATAAATGTATTAAAAACAGGACTGATATTTATAAAATTGATGCAAAAATAAAGACAGAAGATATCCTAAATGCAGACCTTGAAACCAGAATAAACTATGGAACAAAATATATGCATCATATCCAGCCGACAGAAAATAACCATTTTTCTAAAAGGTTGTATAGATTTTTAAATGCGTATCCAGATTATAGGTTTGTGCAAATATTTGAGAAGGCAAAATCCTTAAAAGAAGCAATTTTTACTCTTGACCCTATATATTTGTTTAAAAGTTCATTTTCAATTAATGGTGAGAATGTGCTAAAGAATGGTGAATATATAGAAGGCTATAGTTTGGAAACGATTATTACACCCAAAAAGCAATTTACAAAGAAAAAATACAGGACTGATACAGAATCTTGTATTGTTAAAAATATTTCTTTTGAGTTTTGGGAGAATTACATTTTACATGGAGAAGATTATCTTAGTAAGGAATTTACCAGTTGAAAAAGGTATCTCCAAAACAACGACACCCTGAAAAGTTATCAGCATTGACGATGACAAATTTATAGATTATATGGCCTGTCAGTTAGACGGGTAAAGAGAATTGCAAGGATATTCCTTATCTCTGCCATTAGATTTTTGAGAAGGAGAGATACAATGTCATTAAAACAGGAATGTATAGATATCATCAATCTTATAACTGAGCCATTAAAGAAAGATGAATATGAGCTATATGAGATAGAGACAGATTCAATAAGGGATATTTGCGAATTGACAGGCGAAGATGTTACATATGGGGATTGCTTTGAATGTGAACATTACAGTAATTGTCCATATAAGAAGCATGTAAAAGTAGATGTGTCATTTTGGGACTATGCAGATTTTCAAAGAAACTATGTTTTTGCAAAGAAACCATCTGTAAGTAAAGGGGTCTGTTACATAAACAATCGTAAGCAGCTTATGGCTGAAATGTCTCAATTTAAGAAAGAAATAGAGCAGTATAAAGATTACTATGCTGAGTTTGGTGAGAAATACAGTGACTACATGGAGTATGCGAAAGAATTTGGTGAGAAGTTACGGGAAGAATACAGTTTTTTTGAAAATATGAGCACAGATATTTTACCGATTGTATTTCATACTGATTTCGCAAAAGATAGTGAAGGAAAGACTAATTATATTACGAGAGGGGAATTAGTTTATAGAGGCAAGCAGAATGTGATAAATACATACTACTGTATGGAAGATATGGAAAAAACAAAACAAAATATAAGACATGAACTATTACATTATTTTCTGTATATGAGCAATATGAAATATTCGGATGATGATGCTATTTTTCATTACCTATGTGGTATTTATGACGCTCATGCTTATAGGGAAATGGGACAGGAAGAACAGGCATTATATGATAAATTGGTAGTTGTTATTCCTACATTAGAAAAGAGGTGTAAAGAATTGAATTGTAAAGATGGTGCTTTTAGTGCTAATCGTGATGCTGTACTACTTGCGGCTGGAAGTAACAGGGAAGATTTTTCTAATAAGGAATTGTTTGATTATGGGATGAAGATTTTAAGTATGATATATGAAGTAAAAGAAGTAGATGTTAAGGAGGATTCAAACAATTAACAATACAAAAATTCAATACCTATCAGTAGCAGATAAAATCTATAATGTTACAGCAATAGATTTCCACAATTTAACGATAGAAGCAACCAGAACAGATTTATCCATTGCTGATATTCCTGGGAATGAAGTGTTTCCGATTGAGGAGTTTGGGGAGTTTTGGATCAGGTTGATTAATGGCAAGTAGATAAAAATAGTGCCTTTGAGTGTGGGAGGTCAAAGGCACTTGTTTGAGCGGTGAGAAAACAATTATTGAAATTATAAATAGATCCAATAAACAGACATTATATAATTATAGAGTTTATTATATTCAACATAAGGATTAATAGTTGAGATATAGGGTGCATTTTGCATTTGGACAAAATTGTTTAATAACTCAAAAGCATATACTAATAATTGGCAATCGCATATAATTAGCGACTTTAATAAAGTTTCTCTATCACAGCTATCTGTGACAAAGATATCAGGATGTATATAAGAATTAGACTTGGTTGCAATATCCTTGAAGTAGTCATATATATCTAAACGCAAATTGTTTTTATTTTTTGCTATATTGGCTTTTTCGGAGATGGTTAACGGTCTTTTATTTATATTTGAAATTTTTCCTTTTACAAAGGCTTTGTATTTATTTAGAGTATTAGGATTAATAATGTAGCCTTTGATTGATTGGTATTGTAGCAATTCAAAATAAGATCTATCTTGAACGAGATTAAATAGATCATAGTATGCTTCTATGCTAATACGTATATTTCGTTTTAACGCTGGGAAGCGAAGCATATCATAGTGAGGATTTAATACAAGTAAATAATTTAAATCCATGCGTACATTTTCTGCAATGATTGAAAATAATTTGTACTCAGCAGTGCTAGATATATTCCAGTTTGCAGTGTTTAAATTAAGATTAATGAGATTATTAATATTTTGTTCTAAAAAGGTTTTATATGAATTTATAGTATCTAAGACCATTGGATGTATATATGACATAAAGCAACCTCCTGATTGATATTGTTACTGACAGAATAAAATGTAGTGAATGAAAAATCAAGAGAATTTTGTCAATGAAATCCCTCTTTCAATAGTTAGTAGAATTTAGTTGATAATGGCAAGAAAAAAGCCCCTCTGGCGATAATCAGAAGGGCTACATTTTATTCAATGTCAAAGAGTTCATCAAACGTAATTTTAAAGTTAGGGAACATGACAAGCCGTAAATCATCCTTATTATTTTCCGTGACGGATTTATAAAGATAAGGGTAAGCTGTATCATCATCTTTCCAGTCAAACATATAAATTTCGACTTGTTTTTTACGCCAGTCAACAATCCAATACTCGGAAACACCGACTTTGCAGTATATCTGCATTTTTTCATTCCGGTCATATTCCTCCGTGGAATCGGACAAAACTTCCATAACAAAGCGGGGAATGCCGGTAAATGATACATTTTTCCTGTCACGCATATTGCAAATTATAGAAACATCAGGTATGACTACCTTATCATCGTTTTCGTGCCACTGATATTGTACACTGTCGCCAAATACACGGCATAGGCTATCTTTGATCTGGCTGCCTATCTTAATGACAAAATTATGAATCACCATTGAATGTTCAAGATAGGTTTTGCTCATGTCTTCTATTGGTAAGGTATTCATTGTGTTACCTCCTGATTATTTTGATTTGGTGGATATTTGTATTATACTATGTTTGCGGTTTGGAGACAAGATTTTTGGCAGACGAAAGAATGAGCCAGACAAGGACAATGAGATTGAATACTATTCTATATCCATCTGTTTTGAATCAGCAATAAGACGTGACTGATCTGCTTTAGCCTGTGACAATCCCGTTTCCATTATAGAGTTGAATTCTTCAGTGGTCATAGAATCCAATGTGGGGAGCTCTTTAGGCAGTGATAGCGAAAAAGGGATGCTTTTTGTCATGATAATTTGTTTATATAATGCATTGATGACGACAGAAGCCGGTAAGCCGAGTTGTGACATAATGGATTCTGCCTGTTCTTTTACTTCTGGTTCTACACGGGCGAGCACGTTTGCACTTTTTGTAGCCATGATTTATACCACCTTTCTTATTTTTCGTTTAATATTATTATATACAATTGTATAACTATTAGCAATACAAAAGCCAAGTTATGGAATGGATGCTTGATATTCAATTAGGAAGAAGAAATCTATCGCCTATTCAGAGAATTGCTGTTGCTGAAAAATATAGACCAATTTATGAGAAAAAGGCAAAAGAAAATCAAGGTGCACGTAACGATTTAAAAAATAACATTCCACAAAATCTTGGGGAAAGTGAAAAGAAAAAAGCAGCTAAGGACAGAGAAGTAAACAGTAAATTAGCAAAAGTTGCTAATGTTAATCCTGAAACTTATCGTCAGGCAAAACGTGTTTTAGATTCAGAAAATGACGATTTAAAACAACGAGTTTTATCAGGTGCTACTTCCATAAGTGCTGGCTATAAAGAACTTGCACAAGGTAAAAATGAAGAAAAGCAAATACAGATTATGTCCTGGTTATAAGCTGTGTAAAGGATTTTTGATGCAATTTGGGATGTTCGTGGTGTGGATGGGGAATTGGATGGAGTGTATGGATTTTAAGAGTAATTTGTTAGATGCTTGTACAGTGATAATATATATAGTATGATTGGAGTATCTTAAAATATAGGATGGTCTGGTGATATGATTAAGGATAAAAAGGCAGGAAAATCTCTTAAAGAAATAGGAAAGAGATGGTATGATTTTGATTTTGGGCTTGAAAGGAATATTTATTGCTATCTTTGTTGTATTCGAGCGAAAAGTCGTAAATTGCGAAAACTAAATAAAGAATTAAAGTTTGAATCGTATCAACAATGGAATGAGTATGTTAGAAATAAGTATGAAAATTTTGATAAGGACATTTTGAATGAATTTAGTAGATATCTTAATTTGAGAATAAGAAATATCAGTCCGGATCATGAATATTGGAGTATTACAGCTACTGTTGTGTTAACTGTGTTTTTAACAAGTTTGGTTGACGCCATGTTTTTTCAAAAAGTTAATTTAGAAGGATTATCAGGAATATCAGCAATTATAGTCATTCTTATTTTGGAATTATTTGTAGCAATACCTATAATATTTGTCATTGTTCAAACAATGAAACCTATTTTTGATAGTAGTGTAGATGATAATTTTCTAAGGGATTATAAAGAAATAATTGATAAACTTATTACAGAAAAATGAAAAGTGAGAGATTTAAACTTAAGTATGTAATCTGTTTTATCATATTAAACAGTGTAATTAAACGTATCAGCCATCAAAACCAAAACAAGGTGGCTGGTATATTTTTACACTAGAAAACGGAACGTACATTCGATATAATTACAAATACAGAACACAGGTTCTAAAACAAGGACGTAAAAACCATTCGTATTGGCAGTATGAGTGGTTTTGAATATTTGGATGTGAAAGATACTGACATCTGAAAATTTAGATTCAGAACATATAACACACGGATTCAGAGATTTCATTATGTGAAAAATTTAATAGTGAATATTTGATTTAGAGCAATTTCAGATATGGGACTGCTTTAGGTTTTATTTTTGTTACGGATTTTTTGATTTTTTGAAGAAATATTTCAATTTTTTCATGATTTTAAAGTGATTTTATGATTTTTTCCCGAGTTTGAGAAAATGTGAGAGTGGATGGAGAAGTATTAAGCGAAGTTGTTATTTGTGGATAGATTTTGTGGAGGTAATTGTTAATGAGTAGAAGAATAACACTTGATGATTTAAAAGATGGTGTATCAATTATGAGTATTGAAGCACGTTATATATATGGTAATCAAGAATACGATTGTGGATATAATACATCTGTCTTTTGGGGCAAAGACAGAAAAGTTCTACCGAGAAAGCTATATAAAGTGAAAATGCCATACTCTTTAGGGGTAATCCACTGGCTTAAAATGGAGAACATTATTTTTGATATTGTTGGAGATAAAGTATATTCAAATGATATAGTCAACGTTACATTTGATAAATCTTCTAAGACTGTGGCCAAAGATAAAGACGGGCAAGTTAAATGCAGACCGCGAATAAAGATAGATAAAAAAAGAAAGTACCGTCTTGAAATCGTAGAGGAATTAAAGACAGATAAAAAGATAGATGAATTGATGAATGAAGTATATCCAGGATTTATGCTGGATGGTGAAAAATATGTGCAGTTTATGAGAACTCCTGGAAAAGCACGAACAAGAGCGATCCTGTTTATTAAAGAAAAGTTGTTAGAAGATTTTCTGTCATGGGCGAGAATGGGTATTGATTATGACAGTATATCAGAGCAAGTTGATATAGCTGGATTAAAAGCAGCAGAAAGCCTTATACTAAGCGAAATCAAGGATATTGCAGTTATTAAATGTAATGAGATATTGTTGGTTCCAGATGTTAAAGTCCCTTGTAAAATTGTCAAAGGCAAGGCAAGTATCACTGAAATGGGTCAGGATGGAATGGCAGTCACACATGATAATGAAAAGGAAATTACCGTATATAATGATATATTTGACGGGCAATCACTTCTTTCTCCAGAATATTACCATGATGGTAAGTCCATGATTCTCCTAAGAAACAGATTCTTTAAGAGCGCAGCATTCTGTTTTGATATACAGAGATGGTTTCGGGATAATGAAGTGACTGACATAAAGCAATTAAATGGTTTCACTTTAGCAGACAAGGTAGAAGATATCAAATTGATTACAACTCCAAACAGCCTAAAATTTATGAAACAGAAAAATTTTATTTCCTTTGATGATAAAGTAGAGGATTTAGAATATGCTACTTTTAAGTATTGGTTGAAAGAGATAGAAAAAGATGATTATATATTTGGGGTTGTGAAGAATGAATATGCGTCTGGCTTTATCAAAGGATATAATTATCAGGTCGATAATTCGATTCCATTAAACAAGGATGAAGTGAGAAAACTGTTGCGTTATGAATTTGACCGAATACAGAAAGCTAAAGATGACAATGACTATTTTGTGAATGTATTTATTGAGAAAAAAGAACATAAGAAGGCAAATAAAGAGAAAGCGAAGATATATAAATTTAGCGATTCTGTATGTGAATTATATAAGATCAATCCAGAGGTACAACATACGCAATTCTTTAGGGATTATAAGAATAACATGCTCGGAACAGATTATAAAGATTTATTAAAGCAAGGGAAATATAAACTAGAAAACTCAGATTACTGTGTTGTATGTTCTAATCCTTTTGAGATGATGCAACATTCATGTGGAATTAAACAGGATAAATGGATACGCATACATGAGGGGAGACAAGCGTATTGTAAATATTTCCCCGCTGATAAAGATTTGATTGCAACAAGGAGTCCACACATTTATTCCGGAAATGTGATATGCCTGCATAATACATATCATGAATGGTTTGACTGGTATATGATGCTGTCTGATAATATTGTGGTAATCAATAGTATAGAATCAGATATCATGTATCGAGCTAACGGCATGGATTTTGATTCGGATACCCTGTTACTCAGTTCAAATGAGATACTGGTTGAGAAAGCACACTATTGTGAAGAAAAATTTCCAACTCCTATATGTTTGGTAGAGCCAGAATCCAAATCAAGATATTATTGTATGGAGGATTTTATTGATTGCGACAGGGTAATTGCCAATGCCAAAATCGGAGAGATCGTGGATTTATCACAGCTTTTAGAGTCTTATTATTTTGATGTGTTGTATGATCCCAGTATAGAAGAAGAGAAAAAGAATAAAGTATTGCTGTATCTTAGGAATGAAATTTCAAAACTTGCATCTATTTCAGGATGTGAGATTGACAGAGCAAAACGGGAATATCCGATTGATACAAATGCAGAACTGAAAAAGATCAGAAGTTATATTGCTGGTCATGCGAATTCCGATAATCTGTTGCATGGCATAATCAAAACAGGAGATGTTGAATTTACAGTTAAAACCGTAAAGAAAAAGTATATGATAATCAATACAGATGTTGCAGAGGAAGAGAGATCAGATTATGAAGTGATACAAAAAGTTCTTAGTTTAAATGCTGAAAATGAGGAAATATTGAAAGGCATATCGACTTCTGTAACGGAAGAAAGTAAAAAGCGGCTGAGGGATAACAATAAAGAGATCGACACATTACTTAAAAGCCGTAAAAGAAATGTGGGAAATGTCATGGCAAGACCGAAGTTTTTTAAAGAAGTGTTTCCTGAAAGCGACACGGCATATTATGAATATTTTAGTTGCAGTATGGATTATCTCCAACAGATACTTAAAGATGAATATCCCCGTAAAAACAAAAGAGATAGTGTTACATTAGGGTTTATTGACTTTTTTGAAAAGCCTGTTGAGTATAGGCAGAATGGGAAATTAAAGACTGGAAATGACAAACACGCTAAGAGAATAATAGAACTGGCAGAGAAGTATGAAAATAACAGGAAAGAACTATATGCAAATCATTCAAAGGCAAATGGATTAGAGTATGATGCGGAAATGGAAAAGAAGGAACTGTTTAGAGGTGTTGTAGAAGAAGCGGCAGAAATAAAACTGACCAAGCAGACAGTATATCTTATACTCTACAAATTATTCGGATCAAACCAAGCCAGATCTCATGATGGAGGTGCCGGGCAGTATAAGAAAGCAATCATGGACATCCTGTATAATTCACATAAGGAACTGCTGATAGGATTATTTTCGATGAGGAAAAAAGATATTAGCGATAAAGTTTCATAACTTATGTGCTAATATAAAAATCGAAGATATTTTTACAAAAAGTCCTGAAATGCTGATAAAATCAAGGCTTTCGGGGCTTGCCCTTAGTTATGGTAATGAAGGGAGGATTTTGCAATGAAATCAGAAGAATTAAGACAGGAAATGTTGAAATTTCTTGAAGAGAACGGTATGAAGAAAGGTATTGTAGCGAAACAGACGGGACTGAGTAGCAGTATTTTATCTTCATGGTTTTCTGGAAGAGTAAATTTAAATGAAGCGGAGATAAATACTGTACAGAATTTCCTTAAGGAAAAACAAGCAAGATTCGTATAATTATTATCGATAATATCCCGTAAGGGTTATTATAAACTGTTAAATGTTATGAATATCAGGCACAAAAAAGCTGGATAGAATTGTGGAAGATACTGTCAGCATAAACCTTTTGTACCACACGCTCATAACTGCATTAAGCAGTTGACATAGATTCTTCCATGTATTACTTACTCTTTTTGGCAAGGCTGGTATGCCGTCAAAAGCATATCAGCTCTTTCATCCAGAACTTCCACAATCTGGATGTACCACAATAACAACTCACGTACAAGCCGCATGGTGTTCCACAAGCATCATGCGGTGACGTATGAAAAAGTAAATATTTTATTTATCAATAAATATAGAAATTTCAAGAAAGAGAGGAAAAAATGACACAAGAAGAATTAAGAGAGCTTTATAAACAAAGACTTGAAAAAGAAAAACAATCATATATTTCTAAAGTTGTAAAAATTGATCCAAGTATTTTATCAAAATTCAAAACTGGTAAGTTTGATCTATATCCAGACTTGTTCAACAGATTAGAAGCATATCTTCTAAATAATTAAGTAATCGTCAACCAAGCACATATATTAAAATTCAAATAATAATCTAATCAAATTCAAAGCAGTAAGATAATCTAAGCTGCAAAAAATCAAAGTGAATGAAAACTGAATAATGTAATTAAAACTGAATATGGAAATGTAATTATAGTGTGGAAAAAATTGAATAAAAAAGAAAATATGTTCGGTATTTGTTGAAAAGGACGGTGAGTAATGGTATAATGAAAACAAGTCAAAAGAGGTAGGGGGATTGATTATGGAAGAAGAAAGTATAAAGTGTTCACAATGCAATACAGTTTATAATAAAATGTTTTTGATGGGTAAACAAGGCAATGCAGATGTGTGTCCGATGTGTGGTGCAGTTTTACAGAGTATGGAAGAACATTCTGACTGGATTACTTGGTATTATTATGGTTTTAAGAAAATTTCAGGTGGTTCATTAATGGATAAACAAATGGATTTAGAGAAATTTGGTGATACACATTATCTTATTAAAGAGTTTAAAGCACCACCAAAGGATGCAAATGGAAATTGTGATGCTGCAAAACAAGAACTTAGAAAATATGTACCTGATGCATTTGCAGAAACGAAATCAGCACCCAAAGTACAATGTCCATATTGTTTCAGCACCGAGGTACAGATGGTTCCGAAAAAGTTTAGTCTGCTGACAGGATTTGCAACCAATGGATACAACCGTGTCTGTGTTAGATGCCAAAGAAAATTTTAGAATTTATATTTAATAATGAAATAACGGGAGAGATTTTCACAATCTCTCTTTTATTATGTCCAAAATCAAGGAGGAAACAAAAATATTGAGTAATAGTAATAATGAATTTGTATTAAAACTGATGGCTCTGCTGGACAGGCAGAAAAGTAAAAGCCAGATAAACAATGATATTAAGGAACTGGAAAAGGTATTAAGAAAAGTCAGGCTGGTTGCAACATTTACAAAAGGAACTACAAAAAATGAACTGAACCAAACGATAAAGCAGATAGAAACACAGTTAAGACAGGTGAAATTACAGGCTAAAATTGATAACCGGCAGTTAAACAGGGAAATTGACAATGTTTTACGGAATATGTCTGCAAGGGATATACAGCTTAACTTTAACAGCAATGGTGAAAGACTGAATGCACAGGTCAGGAGGACTATTTCACAGGCGAGGGAGTTTGCGGACAGAAATCCCATAAGAGTGAATATCGACCTCAAAAAGGAAAAGCTGTTGAACCAACTGACAGCATTTACTAATAAAAATACGAAGATCACTGAATCATCATACTGGCTTGGTGAGGTGGAAAGATTACGCGGTGTGATAAGTTCTGTTACTGACAGGGACAGTCTGAGAAATGCGACTGATCAGTTTCAGGTGTTCACATCAGGAGTAAGGGCAACCGGGTATGCGGCGGTTTCCACTACTGACAGGATCAAAGGTATGTTATCGAATGTGCTGAAGATCGGGAATTACTTTGGGCTGGCATTTACCGCTGTCAATAAGTTTCGTCAGTCATTAGTCAGTCTGAAAGAGATGGACACTCTGCTCACTGAAATCAGTAAGACCAGTGAAATGACAGCAAAGCAATTAGAAGAACTTGGCAACAGGTCTTATGGGATTGCAAGCAAATACGGTGTTCTGGCAAATAACTTCATGGAGAGTTTCCGTGAAATGAGCAGAGCCGGTTTCGGTGAAGATAAGGCACAGTCACTCGCAGAACTGGCGACACTTGCGCAATCTGCCGGCGATCTCACGGCAGAACTTTCCAATGAATACCTGATTGCTTCCAATGCAGCATATGGGTATTCGGGAAGCGTGGAGAAACTCAACGCATTACTTGATGCACAGAATCAGGTGACTAACCGTAATGCAGTATCGTTAACGGAACTGGCTGACGCGACCAAAGTAGCTGCAAACCAGCTTGCAAACGCTGCCATATCCGAACAGGAAATGACCGCATTACTTGGTACGGGTATTGCAACAACAAAAGAATCGGGGCAGGTAGTCGGCAGGGCAGTCAAGGCTATTGTCATGAACCTGCAGCAGGTACAGAATACGGAAGAAGGGCTGGAGACAACTGCGGAAGACCTCGGAAAAGTTGAAAGCTGTTTGGATTCATTGGGGATTAAGATGAAGGAAATGGCAGACGGTATTACCCGTTTAAGGAATCCGGTAGCCATCCTGTCAGAACTTGCAGAGGTATACAATTCACTTCCGGAAGATAGTGTTGAACGTGCAAACATCATCTCTGATATAGGTGGCAAATATAGGGGGAATGTGCTGTCAAGTATCCTTTCCAATTGGGAAACCTATATAAAAATGATGGGGGATTATGAGGATGCGGCAGGTTCAGCATTGCGTGAGGCAGAAAAATCGGCCGATTCATGGGAGGGACGGCTTGCACAATTATCCAACAGTTGGGATGCCTTTGTATCTTCTGTGACAAGTAAAGAAACGGTCAAAGGGAGTATTTCATTTCTGGACGGAATGATCCAATCCGTTACAAAACTTACTGATGCCATAGGTGCAATCCCCGTACTCATGGCAACGGTAAATGCCTCAATGACGGCACTCAATAAGAATTACGGAATAACACAATTGGTAAATCAAGAAACAAAGAAGATTGATATCCGTGGAAATATCATGGGATTCGATATCAGTGCCTACAGGGATCAGATGAATCATTTTCGAGAAGCATCATTGGCTATGGAAACTTGGAATGCTGAACTTGTAAATGGGACAGCAGATATCAATACTTTTGGTAGTGCTGTTGTCCAAAACAACGCACAGTTGAAAGCATACCTTCAAACGACATCAGTAGATGCACCGGCATCCCTTAATGGGTATAAATCGTATCTCAATGCAGCAGGAGTATCAACGGATGCCCTGAGACTGAAAACTGTATTGCTGAATACTGCCATCAGTTTCGGAATCGGGGCGGCAATCCAGATTGCAATGAAGGGGATCTCATTACTGGTGAAGAAAGTGGACGAGATGGCACATTCCGCAGAACATTGCAAAGAACGTGTGGACGAATTAATGTCCTCTTACCAGTCAGCAATCGATAAAGCAAACAGCAATGCCAAAACTGTTGAAGAATTAGCATCAAAATATGAAACACTTTCTAAGGGCGTAAACAATCTTGGTCAAAATGTATCATTGACTGCCGATGAATATTCAGAATACAACGATATTGTAAACCAAATTGCCGATATGTTCCCTACTCTTATACAGGGTTATACTAATGAGGGCAATGCCATATTAAAATTAAAAGGCAATGTAGAACAACTTCGCGATGCCTATAAAGAAGCACAGCAGGCAGCATATAACACACTCATTACTAGTGGCAAAGATTCAGATGGTAATGATATTATTGAAAATTACCATAATGTATTGTCAAATGATAATCCCTTCGTAAAACTTGATTCGTCTGCAAAGGAATATATTGATATTATAAATTCATTTCGTGAAGCAATGCTTGCATCTGATGAAACATATGATAAATTTTACAAAGACATGATTTCAGGCGGCAAGCTGATCAATGAATACAACATGAGTCAGGCACAGTTTAATGAAGTAAAAGATGTACTCACCAATATTGGTTTCAAAGCTGAATTATCAGATGAAGACAGGCGCAACATAAACAGTAATGCAAAGGCATACATTCAGACCTATCAGGCGGAAATATCTTCTGCCCTTAAAAATGTGCAGACTATTGCAAACGCATATTTAATGACTAACGAAGACTATGCTAATTTAAATGAGCAATCTAAAAATGCTGCTTCTATCATTGTAAATAGCGTCAATGAAGGGATTGCCAGCGGATTTGAAAATAAGGAAGATGTCGGAGCATATGTAACCGGAATTATAGATACCATCAAAGATAATCACGAAGTACAGGATGCGCTAGTCGGACTATTTAAACTTGATATAACTGATATGCAGCCTGACAAAGCTAAAGAACTTGTAGACCAATACATCAATTTCATCGCAAAAGTTCTTGAAGAAAGTCCTTTGGAATTAAAGGCAAGGCTTGGCTTTGGGGATGTAGATGCTATTGCCGAGAACTATAGGGAAGTGACCAGTAAAGCGGCGGAAAAATTCAGTAAAAAACCTGTCACTAACTTGCTTTATGGTGGGAAGATATATGATCCCGAATATCTTGCTGAAAAAGAAGCACTGGATAAGTTTGCCGAAGAAAATTCGATCAATACACAGGATGAGATCGCATTTTGGAATCAATGCATAGAAGAATCTGATACACGAGAAGAAGCAATGGAGAAATATTTAAATTCTTCATTCAATAATTCAGAGCAAATATCCCTTTCCATCACCCAAACAATAGACCAATTAAACACCCGCTTTAAACCAGCATTCGACTCATTACAGTCAGCATATCAGGATATTTTTGCAGATGATGGATTTGCACTTAACAGCATAGATATATTATCCACCTGTGATTCCATCAAATCAAAACTGGATGAACTGAATGAAACAAAAGGCATCACCGTGGACTACTCCGCATTTGAGGATTTTGTAAAAGTACTAAACAATACAGAATCAACAGAACAGGATGTAGAAATTGCATTTGACTCTCTCGCTACTTCTATTACAAGTGCAGCATTATCCGGTGCGGAAGATTTTGAAACACTGAAAGCCGCCCTGGAAGACCTCGGCGTTGCCAACAGCGAAATGGTTGCATTTGACGCATTAATAAAGAATACAGAAGCACTAAAAGAAGCCGGGCTTGATCTGGCAGATGCAACGGATGAAGATATACAGGCATTTACTGATGCTATTGTTTCTGCTGAAAATTATGATAAGGCACTCAGCCTCTTAAGGATACAGAAAATCCTTTGTGCGGAAAATCCGTTAAGCACGGCTGATGATATACAGAATTTATATATGCTGGCAGAGGCGGCAGGCATCGCAACAAATGCGATACAGGCATTAATGGCATTAAATACTGCCTACACAAAAGCATCTGCCGAAGGAAACACTTTAGCTGCTACTGCTGTAAAGGGACAGATGGAGCTTGTAAAGAAACAGGTCATGGATCAGTTTGCTAACCTTGGAAGTGACGTTGACTTTAAAAATATCGGAGGAGGTTCCAAATCAGCATCCAAGGCCGGATCATCAGCAGGCGACGCTTATGTTGATGCATTCGAGGAAGAATTAAAGGCACTTGAAGAATTACGGGATAACGGGCTTATTTCTGAAAAGGAATATTTAGATCGTTTAAGGGTATTATACGAACGTTATTTCAAAGACAAACTCGGCTACGAAAAAGAGTTTGCAAAATACCAGAAACAATACCTTGACGGTTACAAATCATTGTACGAGTCCATCTTCTCCCACGCATCCAAACTGATCAGTGACAGGATTGACATGATCGAGGATGAAAAGGATAAAGCAGTAGATGCTTTTGAGGAACAGAAGAAAGCTGCCGAGGATTCTTACAATGCACAGATAAAGCTTCTTGAAGATAAAAAGAAAGCATTGCAGGATGAAATTGACAAGATAAAAGAAGCCAATGAAGACCGTGAAGAAGCAATTGATTTACAGGAAAAACAGCTCGCCTATGAAAAGGCAAAAAACCAAAAGACAATCCTTCAGTACACGGAAGACCGTGGTTTTATCTATACAACCGATGATGAGGCCATACAGGATGCCAAAAATGAACTGGACAGCGCAAAGGCCGATGCCGAAATACGCGCGCTGGAAAAACAGCAGGATGCTTTAGATAAGCAGATTGAAGCCATACAGGAAATGCTGGATGCCTCCAATGAATATTGGGACGCACAGATTGAGCAGACCGAAAAATACTATGATACCATGATAAAAGGCATGGAGGAATATAAAGACCGCTGGGATGAATTATCAGACCTTCAGGAACATGCCGAAATGATAGGATTGCTGAAAGAACTTGGATTAACCGAAGAAGACCTGCTGAATGAAAGCTCAGGCGCGTTTGACAGGCTGCGCACTTCCTACCTTGGCATATTAAAAGATTTGAATACGGGTAACCAGGGCGTGATTGACGGGCTGTCACAGCTTGCTGATATAGATATGGGCAGCATACCGAGTTTTCTTGGTGAAATGCAGGGGTACATTGACAGCATTTCAAACATGGATGTAACTGCGCTTTCTGATGGTCTGAATGAAGTTGGTGATGGATTTTCCAATATTGCCAGTTCTGCTTCAGATGCCGCTTCTGCCATTTCAGGCGGTGGTGCTTCTGCCACCAAATCAAATGGGACTGCATCGGAAAACGGTTCACAGGACAGTACAAATAATACGGGGAACGGTTCTTCGCTGACTGAGGCAATCGGCAAATTAGCACAGGACGGCGTACAGGAGATCACTAAAATTTCTAATGCATTTGCTGGTGAAGATGAAGAAGGTACGAGCGTTACCGGTGCCATCCAGAAAGTAATCGACAAAGTAGGAAGTCCTGATACTGAAAGCGGCGACTCTGAAAGCCTGATATCAACACTATCTGAACAGACCGCACAAGCACTGGACGAAGAAAACGGGATCCCGGCACAAAAGACAGCATGGGAAGAAATGAATACCCCGTTAAATGATGCAGTGGACTCCATTACAACATTACAGTCAACACTTGAGGACATGGACGGGAAAGAATTTACCGTAACATTGAATATGGTCGGTAATGCGGCTTCATTAGGTACAGAAATCCTCAGCAAGTTCGCAACATCAGGCAATGCAAAAGCAGAAGGAACTGCCGATATAAAAGGCACGGCTAATGCGAAGGGAAACTGGGGCGCAAAAGAAGGCGGACGTACCCTTGTCGGTGAACTCGGACAGGAAATCTGGGTGCATTCGGCAGACGGCACTTTTGAAACTGTCGGTGATAATGGAGCGGAATTCATAAACACAAAAAAAGGCGACATTATTTTCAATCATTTGCAGACAAAACAGCTCTTGGATAAAGGCAGTATATTAAGCAGGGGCAAAACAGATATTGGCGGTACTGCCCTTGCAGACGGCAATGCCGATAACGTGATTATTACCCCCGATGGCGTGAAATTAGTCCCCCTGCAGCCCGGTGACAAAATGTGGGACATGGTGCAGAAATTTAATGCATATATGGAAAGAATTGACAACAATGTGGAAAAACTTGTGCCAAACTCATTCTATGATCATAACAGGCAGATGAATGATATTGCAAATCAGATAACCAATAACAGTGTAATTAATAATAACAGACAAAGTCAGGCGATCAATCAGGAGATCCATGTTACACTCCCGAATGTAACAAACAGCACATCTGCCGATGCATTGCTGAAAGATTTACAGTCGCTGGCAGGCAAGAAATATCAGGCATTCATCAAAGGATGATGCCTGAATCCCAGATTTATATACGAGGAGGATGGAAATGAAACAGATGACAAAGGAACAATTAATGGATCTTGTGTACGATAACTGTGCAAAAGCCACGGAAGAAAATGCAGGGAACATGGCAAAAAGCGTTTCGGATTTCACGGAAGATGCAAATGATCTGGGGGAGAAAATCCTAAAGACCATAAAGGCATACTGCATGGAGACGAAGAGGGAAT
>OFFU01000659.1_pt1 | contig 33246 bp, 28 predicted proteins | sample 1521451 | NCBI WGS metagenome assembly OFFU01 (sample SAMEA3504106, study PRJEB24116) | mouse gut metagenome | biome: mouse gut; feature: mouse-associated habitat; material: faeces | place: Denmark | collected 2011 | reverse complement strand
TCAGTTAGCGGCTTAGCCAAGGCTGAACAACCTCAAATTTTACCGAATCATTGTATTTAACTGGATATTATGAAAATATTGCTCTTTACACAAGCAACAGCCTAATGTCACAATGCTCTTATACACCTGATTTACAGCTCTGTATTAGAGCATTTTAATATACCTGTGATAAGACATAATCATACGGTAAACTGAGAATATTCCTTAGAAGCAAGGTTGAGAAAATGCTCTGTGCGACGGTCCCCTAACGGCGATAACTTGTCGTGCTCGGTATGATGATATTTGAATCCGCATTTTTCAGCAACACGCCTGGAACGATCATTGCCGTCATAATGGCCAATCCATACATTCGAACACCCCAAATCATCAAAACATCTCTTGACAAGAGCCTTGACAGCTTCTGTGATATAACCCTGCCCCCAATACGGAACACCTATCCAATAACCGATTTCAGCCTCACTTACCCGCATCTCAGCCGAATGAAGCCCGTCTCCAAACATTATTCCACATGCCCCCACAGGCTCGCCGGTAGATTTCAGCACCACCGCATACGTCTCGGGAGAGGAAAATATCGTACGAATTATCTCAAGACTATCCTCAACCGAACCATGAGGCATCCATCCTGCAACCGGACCGATAGCCGGGTCCTTGGCATATTTAAACAGTGACTCGGCATCATCCTCATGCCAAGGGCGCAAAATCAGTCTCTCTGTTTCAATCATATTCAAATGAGGTATTAAACAATACAGATGTGCAATCCTTTATTTCTGTAAAGTTAATGATATTTGCTGAGATATTCAACCTCCTATCAAAATTTTATACCCGACTTCTTAACCTGAAAATAATAATTGTACGATTCTTTCATACTTATTTGCTACTTTTGCGGTGCTGAATAAATACAAAAAACTATGGCAACCGACACTGACGACAATCAGGGCCCGATGAAACTGATATTCAACTACAATAATGTGTTCTACAGCTTCATCTACGATGATTTGAGCGGATGCATTCACCGTTCAAAGGAATACGCAATCAATTATGTATACTCCGGCGAGATGATTCTCGACAATGGTAATGAGAGGATACATGTCCGTAAAGGTCAATGCGTATTCATACCGCGCGACCATCATATAACGATGTATAAAAAGACTTTTGAGGGAGAAAAATACTGTGGCATATTCCTTATGTTCACCCGCAACTTCCTGCGTGAGATGTATGGCAAACTCGGATATAACCGCCGAAGCTCCAATGCACAGAAGCTCGACAATAGTGTGGTGATATTGCCTGACACTGTGGAACTAGCGTCACTGTTTGCCTCCATGACGCCATATCTAAATCCGGATATAAAACCTAAAGATGAATTTATGGAGCTGAAACTCCAGGAGGGGTTGATGACTTTGTTATCTATCGACAAACGTTTTGCCCCGACAATGTTTGATTTCAGCGATCCATGGAAAATCGATATACTCAACTTCATGGAGAATAACTACATGAGCGATCTGAGCATAGAGGAAATTGCGCACTACACAGGACGAAGCCTTGCGACATTCAAGCGCGACTTCAAAAAAATCAGTGACCTGACCCCGGAAAAATGGCTTATCAAGAAACGACTTGAAAAAGCGTATAACCTTATGAAACACAGCAAAAAGAAAGTGGTGGAAGTATATGCCGAAGTCGGATTCAGAAATCCATCACATTTCTCCACCGCTTTCAAGAAACACTTCGGTGTAGCACCTTCAGCCGTCACAGTTTAGACAGAATTTTTTATCTGAACTTTTCAGCAATGACAATTGAGCCTCTCAGCAATTACGCTGTGGGGCTTTAATCGTAATTTTGCAGAAAATAAGAATGCATAATGAAAAATATCAAACTAAGGACTATAATTCTGCTTTCCGGAATTCTAAGTATCCCGGGGCTAAATGCCAACAATGTCAAACAATCAAATAATAATGTCATGGAAACATTGAATCTAACCCAGGAATGGGACAAAACTTTCCCCAAAAGCGACAAGATCGACCATTGCAAGGTCACATTCATAAACCGTTATGGCATAACACTTGCTGCAGACATGTATAAACCACAAAATACCACAGGCAAGCTAAGTGCCATCGCCGTGTGCGGACCATTCGGTGCAGTCAAGGAACAGTCCTCAGGACTTTATGCACAGGAGATGGCTGAACGAGGCTTCCTGACAATAGCATTCGATCCGTCATTCACAGGCGAGAGCGGCGGCACTCCACGGTACATGACCTCTCCCGACATCAACACCGAGGATTTCAGTGCCGCGATAGATTTTCTCGTCACACACCCTGATGTCGATCCGGAAAAAGTAGGTGTCATAGGCATATGCGGATGGGGAGGACTCGCCATAAATGCCGCAGCATCCGATACACGTATCAAGGCCACTGTCGCCTCAACGATGTACGACATGAGCCGCGTAGAAGCCAACGGCTATTTCGATGCCTCCGACAGTGCAGAAGCACGCAACGAAACTCGCCGCAGATTATCGGAACAACGCACCAAGGATTACCTCAATGGCACTCCCCTGCTCGGAGGCGGCGTGCCTGATACGCTCCCTGAAAACGCACCACAATTCCTTCGTGATTATTACGACTACTATAAGACCGACCGCGGATATCACTCCCGATCACTAAACTCTAACGGAGGGCGCAATGCCACATCCCCGATACCATGGATCAACACCCCTCTGATGAGCCGTGCAGGAGAAATCGAAAATGCTGTCATGATAATACACGGAGAGAAAGCCCACTCGTTATATTTTGGAAGCGATGCCTACAAGAATATGACAGTCACTCCCGGCAAAGATAACAACAAGATCCTCATGATAATTCCCGGAGCAAGCCACACTGACCTGTATGACCGAAAAGAGATAATTCCATTCAGCGCAATGGAGACATTCTTCAATGAGCATTTAAAGTAGAATGTCATGCATCACAAAATCAAGGCATAATCTCATAATAAACTGATGGGGCGTAGAAAATTCTACGCCCCGTCAGTTTATTCACAATAACTTGCTATTTGGATGCCTTAAAATTGAATACCGGACGGATAATAGTGTCGATATTCACCGTAGGACCGATGTTGGCTATGATTTCGTCAGCAGGCTTGTATGCCATAGGTGATTCGTCGAGGGTGAAATTATTGACACTCTCGGAATATATCCCTTTCATAGCCGCCTCAAAATCCGCCATACTTATCTGCTCATAAGCAGCAGTACGACTTAGAACCCGCCCTGCACCATGAGGAGCCGAGTAATTCCAGTCGGAATTACCTTTTCCGGTACACAGCAATGAACCGTCACGCATGTTAAGCGGAATGATGCATCGTTCGCCCTTTACTGCGGAAATGGATCCTTTGCGTATGATATTATCGTCTGAAATATAATTATGCACACTCTCAAACTCCTCAATAATATCAACGCCGTGGAAAAATTTCATTAACAATTGTGCTATAAGCTTGCGGTTAAGCACAGCCCACTGCTGACACAGACGCATATCATGAAGATAATCCTCCCTCATAGCCCCCTCCACATAGCAGAGAACATGAGGCAGAGAGGGCTTTGCTTCAGAACGGTCCTTACGCATCTTTCTTATTACACCCTGTATCTCTGAGCGACGACCTGCCATTTTATATTCCTCTATGGTGCGTCTTATTGCCAGTTCAAACTCATCGGCTCCATCAGTGAGATGTGTGACCGCATGAGCCTGATATATCTCAGCCACCTGTTTGCCAAGATTACGCGACCCAGTATGAATCACAAGATAGGAATAACCGTCAGCATCACGGTCAAGTTCTATAAAGTGGTTGCCTCCACCGAGCGAACCGATCGACTTATAGATACGGTCGGAATATTTCAATTCCCTATAGCACCGCAGTCCTGTGACCAGACGCTTTGCCTCCCGATATATCTCCATATCCTCTCCTGCAAGCTGCTTGAACCCATGTTTCTCCTCTCGTATCCACATTCCTGATGGCACATTTGAGAGAATATGCTCATTAAAGGCATGAAAATCTATACTTTCATCGATCCTGAATTTCAACACCCGCATACCGCAACCGATGTCGACTCCTACAATATTAGGAATTACCTTATCGCCAAGATCACCTGTAAAGCCTATCACACATCCTGCTCCGGCATGAACATCGGGCATAATACGAATCTTCTTATCCGCAAAAACTTCAATTGACAATAACTCCTCAATCTGTTCCAAGGCTGAAGATTCTACATTATCCGTGAAAATTTTCACATCATATCCGTCAATCGTTCTCATATATCTCAAATTTTTTTATTTCGGCACAAAATTACAGATCCAATGCGCATTCTATTTGCGCACTCAAAAAATTTTTCTCTCATCAACAATGATTTTTTTAGAAAATCGCAATTATTCAAAAAATATGATTCAAAACATTATTTATTTCAAATGTATAAGGATTTAGGAGAAATAAGTGAATATAAATATCCGTTTGGTAATTAGTATTGATATCGAATGATGACTGACGGACATAGGGACAACAGTGTCGGTGAGCGCAAGCTCATCTGGGATGAGGAGAATCGTCTGCTTGCAGTTGACGACAACGGTTTCGTGTCCAACTATTGGTACGATGCCGACGGAGAGCGTACAGTCAAGACTTCGGGCGAAAGCGATCAGGTTTATGTCAACGGAGTATTCTCCGGCGGCTCTACCAACACCGCCAAATTCTCCCTCTATGTCAGCCCATACCTTGTGGCCAATCAGGGCGGTCGCTACACCAAGCATATCTACGCCGGTAGCCAGCGCATCGTGTCTAAGGTCGGCGATTTTGCCTCCTACGGCTCTGATCCGCGCCGCATAGAATATGCAGGTGCCAACACCGATGGTCTTTCGGTTGATTACAAGTCGAAGTATGCCGCACAGCAACAGGTAATCAAGGACAACTACAAATTCTTTGATGTACCCTACAACAGCACCGACAATGATAACTATGCAGATGATGAAGGTTTCTGCTGCAATGACGGCTCTATGGAGGCGGCGGTGGCACAGGTACGGAATGCTCAGGCCCGCGCGGTTTCGCGTTCGTTCAAAGACCCCGACAACTACGAGAACTTGCAGTTCTTCTATCATCCCGACCACCTCGGCAGCTCCAGCTTTATAAAAATATTGCCGATATGAGGGTGTGTCATAATGCCCAAATAGAAAGTTACCCCTGCTACAGTTTGTGTTGAGAACCAACTTCACTGGACCTTTGATGTCGCTTTCGGTGATGACGCATCACGTAAACGCAAGGACAATGCCGCTCAAAATTTCTCACTGCTCAACCGCTTAGGATTGAACATAATCAAGTACGCTAAGGTATCATCTATGGGTGTCAAAGGGCATCGAAAGAAATCCGGATGGGACAATGACTATCTGATTTATGCATTAAAAAGTTTTGACATTGTAAAATTTTAAGATGCGTCTGCCCTGGAGAAAACAATCATACGCATGTCAATAATGCAACGCTGAATGAGAATCTGCCGCTTTCAGGTACCAATATATCATTGCTCGGAATACATTTTTACGCATTTGCGGAATTGCCTGGCAAACTGCTCACGCAATTCCAATGGGGATATTACTTCCATATGCATCCCATAGCCCAGAATAAGGCGTTCGAGTTCGTAATTGATCACCACATTGAGCGACAACATAATGGCTCCGTCGCTTAATCTCTCCTCCACTTTCTGAGATGAGTGAAGCGGCTTGGTCTCTACATACGGTGCCTGGCTCCTGTCAACCTTTATGACCACGCGCCGAGGCTTATCATTGATAAGGCGTGTAACACCTATGGTATCATCAAAATAATGCAGCGGATCAAAATCAGAACTCCTTTTGAACGGATACCTGGTGTCGATCCTCACGCTTTTGATACGGTCAATAGCAAATATATTGACCTGAGGTACATGATTGGATTGCTTTTCACCGATAAGAAACCAACGGTTACGATACTCCTTAAGCAGATAAGGATACACCACAATATCCTCAGGATTCCGTGCCCTGAATGACTGATATGTGACAACCAATGTCCTCTCCCGACGCACAGCATCGTACAGCACTCCCAGATGCTCCATGCCACGATAGTCAGGATTACGCTCGATATCCATTGCCGGACGTGCGCCTACGGTGGTGCCTTGCACTATATGTTCGTTCAACTTGCTTATGATATCGATTGCCGGAGCAAGCTGCGGAAAGCCCTGAAGCTGACGCAACACATCCATTGCTGAATTCAATGCATCCAACCCCTCATCATTAAGCGGCAGATGCGTAATGCTGTAGTCAGGGTCATCATACATATAGTACTTATGGTCCTTTACTATTATTGGGGCATTATATCCCAGCCTGTCGCTCCGCATCAATGCGATGTCATTCTGAAAAGTACGTCGGCTAACAGGATTACACCTTCCCTCATATTCAGCAAGAGCCTCCGTACATGCTTCTATAAGATCATCGATGGTCCAGCGGCGATAATGATTTTGCAGGCATCGGTCAATTGTAGAGATACGTATGAGAGCAGATCGATTGATTGGCATGATAATATTTTTTCACAAAGAAAGCAATTTTATTGCTGCTGCGCAAGCTTATTGCGCATACGACCGGCAAATATTGAAACTATCAAGTAGAATCCATTATAAACTGAGGTTTTTTTCGTAATTTTGCACACAGAATCAGTGACGGCAAAGAGCCGTACCATCTCCGCGCACAGCGGTTCTGTTCAACATTTATTTATGAGAAATATCTATTGGCAATTATTCATATCATTCTTCAAGATAGGAGCATTCACCTTCGGCGGCGGCTGGGCAATGATATCACTTATCGAAAAAGAGATCGTAGACAAAAAGAAATGGATAGAGCGTGAAGAGTTCCTTGACCTGCTTGCTGTGGCACAGTCCTTGCCAGGCATCCTTGCCGTAAACATCTCGGTGGCTGTCGGCGACAAGCTTCGGGGGATGAAGGGTGCAATCACAGCCTCCATAGGCACAATCCTCCCCTCGTTCACCATAATTCTGGCAATTGCAATATTCCTGACACCCGATCTCATAAAGAACAACGAAACCCTCTCGAACATCTTTATGGGAATACGCCCTGCGGTGGTGGCATTGATTGTGGCTCCGGTCATATCATCAGCCAGAGCAGCCAACATAGGATGGAAAACTGCCGCCATACCCATATCAGTAGCATTGCTCATATGGTCAAAAATCCCTGTCCTGTCGAGCCCTATCTTATACATTGTACTCGGAGGTTTAGGCGGATGGCTATGGATGTCACATCACCGCAAGTCTCTCCGACAGATTGAAAACGACATGAGAAAGGAGGAAGAGAAACATCTATGATTTACCTCAGACTAATATGGGCATATCTGAAAATAGGGCTGTTCGGATTCGGAGGAGGATATGCAATGCTTGCCTTGATCGAACGTGAGATAGTAGGTCCGGGCTGGGTTACGGAGCAGATGTTTACCGACATCGTGGCTATATCCCAAATGACTCCCGGACCTATCGGCATAAACTCCGCAACCTACATAGGATATGTGGCCCCAGGGGAATACTCCACGGATTTCTCGTCACCGATATTCGGGATACTCGGATCTCTGGTGTGTACCCTTATGGTTGTCATTCCGTCATTTCTGCTTGTCGCATACACGAGCCATCTGATACACCGCCACAAGGACAGCGATGTTGTGAAAGGGATCTTTGCCGGCCTGCGTCCTGTTGTGGTAGGGCTTATAGCTTCAGCTGCATTACTTCTCATGAATTCCGCCAACTTCGGTGAGACCGATTACCAGATAATATGGAGCATCATCCTGTGCATGGCATCTTTTGTGATGGTATATTGGATGAAATGGCATCCTATTCTCATAATATGCCTCGCCGGAGCGGCAGGATGGTTAATCTACTGACGATAATCCATATGAACTACAACCAAGCCATAGAACTGCTGTACAATTCCCTTCCTGTGTTTCAGAACATAGGTCCCGGAGCCTACAAACCCGGTCTTGACACCTCAAGGCTCCTTGACGATATGGCAGGGAATCCTCACACCCATTATCCGACAGTCCATATTGCAGGAACAAACGGAAAAGGCTCCACAGCCCACTCTCTTGCCGCCATTCTTCAGGAAGCCGGATATCGTGTGGGGCTCTACACATCACCACACATATATGATTTCAGGGAGCGCATACGCATCAACGGTGAAAAGATCGCTGAAGAAGCTGTGGTCGACTTTGTGGAAAGATGGGTTAAAACCAGCAAAACACATCCGGAAATCACCCCAAGTTTCTTCGAACTGACCTCCACAATGGCCTTCGAATATTTCGCATTACAGAAGGTCGATGTCGCAATCATAGAGACCGGGCTCGGAGGACGTCTTGACTCCACCAACATAATCACCCCAATACTGAGCGTCATAACAAATATTTCACTCGACCATACAGCTCAACTGGGCTGTACATATACAGCCATCGCCCATGAGAAAGCAGGCATAATCAAGCCCGGGGTACCTGTAGTGATCGGAGAATGGCGCGACGACACGGCGGATGTGTTCCGTGAGGTCGCCTCCAAAACAGGCTCGCCAATACATTTCGCACCCCAAGTGGAAGGCATGGTGACCGAAGATGGAAACATCTATCCTGATACCCCATTCGGAACTGTAAACGGAGAATTGAAAGGTGAATGCCAGTTGCGCAATGCAGCCACAATCTTCACAGCAGTGAAGCTGCTTCAATCACAATTCAACATCACCAATGAAGCCGTAAGCCGCGGAATGGCAAACGTAACCGGGCTCACGCATCTCTTCGGACGATGGAGCACGATTGCTGAAAACCCTCTGACCATATGCGACACTGGTCACAATCAGGGCGGATGGGAACTGATAATCCGTGAAATCAAGAACACCAGATCCAGCAATAAGCATATAGTGATCGGATTTGTAGCAGATAAGGACCTGACCCATATATTCGAACTTCTTGGAGAAATCAAAGGAGAGGTCACATTCTGGTTCAGCAGCCCATCCTGTCAGCGTGGATTGGATGCAGACACACTATGTGATTTTGCATATAAAAACGGTATATACGGAAACTCCGAACAGGATGTCAACACAGCTGTCACAAAAGCTCGTGCAGCAGCCGGAAAAGATGGATTCATCCTTATCGCAGGGAGCAATTTCCTCATCGCCGATCTTAAAAATGTCGGCACAAAAGGATAATTCCTATCCAAATTTACCTATATTCTTTATAGTATAGAAAAATTATTACTAATTTTGATTTTATTTTCATAGACTATGAAAATCGCAGATATAGATCTCGGCAACCGTCCGGTAATGCTCGCTCCGATGGAAGATGTCACCGACCGCTCGTTCCGCCTCATATGCAAGGAACAGGGCGCATCAATGGTGTACACCGAATTCGTAAGTGCCGACGCTCTTATTCGCGACATCCCAGCCACAGTCCGTAAACTCGCCATTGATCCCGGAGAACGTCCTACAGCTATTCAGATATATGGCAGAGAGGTCGAGCCTATGGTCCAGGCCGCCAAGATTGTAGAACAGGCATGTCCTGACATAATAGACATCAATTTCGGATGTCCGGTCAAGAAAGTAGCAGGCAAAGGAGCAGGAGCAGGAATGCTGCGAAACATCCCCAAGATGCTTGAGATCACACGCGCGGTAGTGGATGCGGTCAAGCTCCCTGTCACTGTCAAGACCCGCCTCGGATGGGATCATGAGTCAAAAATAATCGTGGAACTTGCCGAGCAGCTCCAGGATTGCGGCATCAGTGCACTCACCGTGCATGGCAGAACACGCTCACAGATGTACACCGGATCGGCTGACTGGGAAATGATAGCCAAGGTAAAAGAAAATCCAAGGCTCACAGTACCTGTGATCGGCAACGGCGATATAACTTCGCCGGAGATGGCACTCGAAGCTTTCGACCGTTACGGAGTTGACGGAGTGATGGTGGGACGTGCCAGCATAGGCGCACCATGGATATTCCACGACATCATGCAGGCAATACATGGCGAAGAGGCAAAACCGCTGCCTATGGAAGATCGTTTCAATCTGCTGCGCCGTCAGATACGTGAGAGCGTCGACCGCATTGACGAATACCGTGGCATACTACATATACGCCGGCATCTTGCCGCCTCTCCCCTATTCAAAGGGATCTCACATTTCCGCGAAACACGTATACGCATGCTACAGGCATCTACCCTTGATGAACTGATGGGTGTGCTGAGCGAAGTAGAGGAAATGATAAGCCGGCAATCGGAATAATAATCGACCTGACAAACCTGAAAATTCATCCTTAAGATATGAAGACAACAATAATATCCGCAATACTCCTTATAGCCTCAGCCGTGTCGGCATCTGCTCAAAGCTACAACAACTACGACCTGAATGTAGGAGAATTCAGCGAACTGAGAGTGCTTGACGGCATAAATGTCGACTACACCTGTGATGCCGACTCGGCAGGCAGAGCGTTTTTCGACTGTCCGTCAGATCTTGCATCCGCCTTTATATTCACCAACAAGGGGGGTAAGCTCACAATACAGCTTTCCGAGGAAAATATCAAGACACATGACCTGCCAAGACTTAAAGTATGCTCCAAGTTTCTTACTAAGATCGAGAACTCGGGCGACTCGACTCTCCGTGTACTCTCGGTCAAGGAATCACCTAAGTTTGAAGCCAAACTCGAAGGCAACGGACGTCTGATAGTCCGGCACATAGAGGCAAACGAAGTGAAAGGCACTATGCGGCTCGGCAACGGCACACTGATAATCTCAGGCAGATGCGATGAGGCAAAACTCAATCTCACCGGCACAGGCGTGATACAGGCTGATGACCTTATAGCAGAAAACGCGTCAGTCAGTGCCAAAGGGACCGGGTCAGTAGGCGTGCATGCCACAAAGGACCTTGGAGTGTTCGGCATGGGGTCCACTTCCATATATTACAAAGGGAATCCAACAATCAAGAATCGGTCGGTAGGACTGAAGCTTATGCAGATGAAATAGCAGCCTATGTCTGACTCAAAACATAGCAACTGCGAAGAATCAGGAGACGCGACCGAAAATCTGAAGCTATCGGTAGCCCGCACCCTCAAATGGAACGTCATCGATAAGGTATCATCACAGATACTCTATGCGGTGACCGGTGTTGTTCTTGCCCAAAAACTCTCACAGGAGGAATTCGGACTTGTAGGGGCAATTATGGTATTCCAGATGTTTGCTGAGCGGTTCATTGAAAGCGGTTTCGCATCAGCCCTGCTGCAAAGGAAATCGCCAAGCCGCCTCGATTATTCCACAGTGCTATGGTTCAATCTGTCTATGGCATTGGCTCTTTACCTGCTGCTTTTCATTCTTGCACCATGGATTGCCGACATATTTCAGGGGAACACACGCCTGATACCATTGTCGCGCGTAATGTTCCTAACATTCATCATCAACTCACTCTCCATAGTTCAGTCCAACCGCCTGATAAAAAGGATGGAGACCCGCATGGTGGCTGTAAGCAACTCTCTTGGACTCATTGCAGGAGCTGTGACAGGAATTTATCTTGCAGTCAGCGGATATGGGGCATGGGCTCTCGTATGGCAATCCATAACTGTAGCCACAGTCAAGACAATCATCCTATGGTTCTCAAGCGGATGGACCCCGATGCTTGCATTCTCGTTTCCTGTTCTGAAGAGCTTTTTCAGAATAGGATCAGTGGTCATGTTTACTTCCCTGCTCAACACAGCGTTCCAATCCATGGGCTCCTTCCTAATTGGCTCAAAAGTCAATCTCAGTTCTTTAGGATATTACACCCAGGCTGACAAATGGAGTAAAATGGCAGTAGTATCTATATCACAGGTCTTTGCATCATCATTTGTCCCGCTGTTATCCAAAGTCCAGGATGACCCTGAACGATACGCACATATGTGCGGAAAGACCCATCGTTTTGCCGCTTATCTGCTTTTTCCAGGCATGTGTCTGCTTGCAGTGATGGCAACTCCGATATTCCACACTCTTTTCGGCACCAAATGGGATCCCTCAATAATACTTTTCCAACTAATGCTGATACGAGGAATATTTTTTACCCTTTCCAATCTTTACGGCAATTTCCTCCTGTCGGTAGCACGTTCCAAAAGACTTATCGCCAATGAGGTCATACGCGATACGGCATCCATCATAGCGATACTCATCACTCTACCCTACATAGCCATCACTGCTCCCGGCAATCCGGTCCGTGGAGTGGAAATATTCCTTTGGGGACAACTTGCTGCCACAATAGTAACCTGGATAACGTCTCTCATACTGGTGATACGAATCTCAGGACGCACACTTCTCAGCTATCTTGGCGATCTGCTCCCCTACTTTGCACTCACCTGCCTGTCGCTTATACCATGCATTATGCTGCTCAATGCTAATCTTCATCCGCTGCTGATATGTGTACTGCAAAGCCTGGCGTTCATGGCGATATATCTGGGGATCAATGCGCTGATGAAATCACGCATCCAATCCGATATGCTCGGATACCTGTTCGGCAGATTCCGAAAAGCACACTGATACCACCTAATGTAATCCACAATGCGCAGCAATATTGCAGCATTTTTGCAACACTTTTTAACCTTTAATATTTCAGTATATCACACCAATTTGCTACCTTTGCACACGCAAAGCAGAAAGCAATGCAAGGAGTGATGCTCGAGTGGCTGAAGAGGCACGCCTGGAAAGCGTGTATACGCCAAAAGCGTATCGCGAGTTCGAATCTCGCTCACTCCGCTTAAATAAGCCTTGGAAATCTGATGATTTTCAAGGCTTATTTCTTTATTCATTTCAAAATATAGGCGAACTGACTCAATATTTTGCATCATATAAGATACAAATAGAGATATGTTCAACATAAAGTGGAGAGAGGACACTGACTGGTAAGCTGTTTATATCTGCCTTATGGCTCAGGATTATTGCTCCGAGGGAGATATCGTAGAGTGTGCTTTTTATTAATCACCAATAATGGGAGATATAAAATTATACAGATTAACGACATTAGCAATCCACCCATCGTGCCTATTGCCAAAGGATACCAAAAAGACTCCTTTGTTTCACCTATAATAAATGGGATGAAACCAAGTATTGTCGAAAGCACTGTAAGAAGTATGGGGACGATCTTGATGCGGAATGCCTTGATGTATATTTTGCAACGGTCAACAGTCGGAAATTTCCGACATTGCGAATTATACTCATTAAGGATATATATCGCAGCGTTTACAGTGATGCCGGCAAGAAGTATGAAAGAAGCAAAACCTCCTTGGTCAAAATTTAACTTAAACAGATAGAACACAGCAAACACTCCGATAAAAGACATCGGAATTATAAATATTATCGCAAACGGCTGTCGCAAAGAATTGAACAGTATCGAAGCTGTAAAAAAGATTATTGCCACTACGAGAAGCAGAAGCCAATATTTTCCGCTTTCATCCTTATCCCTCCATTGCAGTCTTTCACTCTCAGCCCTATAACCTACAGGCATAAGGGCATTTATGGTCTCAAGATCTCTTTCAAGCACTTTATTGCCTTGCATGCCTGAACCTATATACTCGTATTGCAGACACATGATATATTCCTGATTCGTTTTCACTATATCCTGCGGAGCATTTCGTTTCTCTATCCTGCCGATATCCGAAAGTTTGAATGTCTTTCCTCCGATAGTGAAAGGCTGCTGCATGAGTGCGAAGATATCATATGTATCAGACTTCAATGAATATAGATTGATGCGTTGAGCACTGCGGTCGACAACGATCTGACCGCAGTTAATTTCACGCCCGAACGTAGGTTCGATCGCTCGGAACAGCTGAGAAGCATTGATCCCATATTTGGCAAGTCGGTCACGGTCAATGGCAAGATGAAACTCGGTGTAGTCATCTTTCCAGTGAGAGAACTCCGAAGCAACGGTAACTTCCTTTATACGACGGTGAGTCAGAAGAGTGTCGCGCATACGATAAGCCCAATCCGAAAGTTCATCGTAATTATATCCTGTAAGCTTCACGCGATAGCTCCCGGCATTCTCTCTCACATCATTACTGAAGCCCTGATCCTGAAGCCCATAAACGTTCCATGAGCCTCCGCCAAGAGTAAGAGCCTTCGATATGACATCACCCTTGAGCCGATAGGGAAAACCGCTGTGCTGACTTTGTTTGTCAAAATACACTGAAATAGAAGCCCGACGAGGACCTGAAACCGAGGTCTGGAACTGACGCACTTCCGAGAAGCCTCTCAAATACATCTCCATCTTCCTGACAAGCGCGTCCATCTGCTCGACTGTAGCTCCATTGGGCAGAGTTGCATTAATATACAGCACCGGTTCCCCTGTATCACGATCCCAATATGAGCCATTGTAGACCTTTTCCACAAACAAACGGAGAGTCCCTCCCAATACGACATCGGTGACAGGCTTGATTTTCTCCTTGTATACCGAACTTCCGAATACAGCATTATAACGTTCCACCCATCTACTATCCCCTTCTATCTTTTCAGGAATAATGAATACAGGCAATCCAAAAGACAGTATCATAATTACAATGAAAGCAACCCTGAATCTTACGACAGAATTTACGATATTTGCATAGATGCGAGAGAGGAACAATGACAAACGCCGACGCAAATTCCGGAATCCCTGTTCTTCTATCCTGCGCCGGACTCCAAGCCTGTCAACCAATGCCGGAACAAGGAAAAGAGCCACCGCAAGCGAAACAACAAGATTTATTATCACAACCGTAACAAAATCCTCAAGACTGAGCCTTGTCCTCTCATCCATGAAATATACCACTGAAAGTGCTCCGATAGTGGTCAGGGTTGCAGCAAGTATGGCAGTGAACACCCCGAGATCACGCCGACGAGTGTAATGATCGGTCATGACAATAAGATTATCTATTATGAGATTGAGTGATATGGTGATACCAGCGAGAGAATACAGCTGAATCTCAATACCAGTCAGATAATAGAACACCGCAGCCACAGCAAGATTCATTGCAAGCCCGATTGTTATAAGCAATACATAACGAATATTCAGCGATATCAATCCTACAAACAGCAGCAATATGACAACTGTGAGTCCCGAGCGAAAATATATTTTGTCAAGCTCTTCACGGATATTTTCTGTGGCATCATAGGCAGAATCTATCATATACCCCTGCGGCATAGACTTCTCAAAAAGGCTGACTGTTTCCTTTATTCGATCCGACAGTGCAAGCTGATTGGCATCCTCCTCTGAAGTAATGTTGACATATATCGAGTTGAGTCCGTTTATACGGAAATGGTGCTTAGCACGTGCTTCAATGTGAGACACCACAACAAGCTTATCAAGACTGACTACCTCGCCAGAATTCATCAGGATTGATATTTCAGATGGGACAAAAGCTTCGGGATTGCCTCCTGACTTCAGAGACAGACGCATCCACTCCTCTCGCTCTTTACCTCCTGAAATCTTTGCCATGCCAAGAAACTCACTGCCATAGTGCTCGGATATGGCTTTTCTCAGATCAGCAGCAGTAAGACCGAGCGACGACAACCTGTCGATATCATATCTCAATTGCCATTCCATCGGTTGCGCCCCGCTAAGTTCCACTTTATACACCCCCGGTATACGAGACAGCAGAGGCTTAAGATTCTCCTCCCCATAGGCCTGTATTTCAGACGGATTTGAAGGAGCATTGAGCGTAAATGTCATGAACGGACGAGAACTCTCCTTCTCGACGGATCGAGGAGAAATCGACGGATATGTGACCCCATCAGGCATATCACCCCATGCCTGGCGCACAAGAGCCGACACTTCAAACCTTACCATGTCAAGATCAGCATGACGGTCAAGGTCTATTGACACCCTTCCGCCACCGTTATACGATTTGGAATTGATCGACTTCACTCCACTGACACGAGCCAATATGGATTCAAGGCGCGACGTGACCTCAGCCTCAACTGTCCTCGCAGAATTGTTTGGCATCGAGAAGCTGACTGTCAGTGACGGTAAATTTCGCGAAGGGGCAAGCTTCACCGGAAGGAGCGGCACAAGAGCGCATCCGACCAATGAAATTGCAATGAAAGCAACAATTATGGTAAATGAACTTGCCTTCATTCTCAATTCTCTATTTTCAAGTCAAATTCATCAGAAAGCGATCTGCCGGTTTCGAAATCGTGAAGAGTAAGCCTGCGAATCTTATAATGACTGAGCCAAAAATTCTGTAATGCCGAGATATAATTTTTTGAAGCCTCCTGCCTACGATTGAGAGATAGAGTAATCGAATTGATGTCAGCCTTACCTATTATGAATCGCTGCTGGGTCTGGGCATACGCCATGTCAGCAAGGTCAAGAGCTTCGGACGCAGAAGCTATCAGTCTTTGGCGCACATCATAGTCACTTACTGTCATTATTATATCCTCTTCAACTGACAGTTCATCCTGGCGGGCAGCAATACGCGATACATTGAGATTGTTACGAGCCATATTCACTCTGCCTTTTCTCACCCCCCAATCTATTATCGGGACCGAAATTGACACCGATACAAGATCCTGGCGCAATGGCGAACGGTATGCGCCGGACAAATCGTCGGCAACCTGATTGAACCCGACAGAGGCATTCACAGAGGCATTGAAGCGAGATTCCACTTTTGCCTTGTTCAAATCACGCTCACCCTCCAATATCGCCTGCCTGTGGCCAAGAAGAGTCGGGTTATTCCCTTTTGCCATAGCAAGAGCCATATCGACCGGAATGTCGACAGTCATCGGTCTGCCAGGCATCACTATCTCGATCTCGGTGTTCTTATCCATACCAAGAAACGAAGCAAGAGAAAACATCGCCCGCTTCAAAGCTATACGACAATTTTCAAGTGTATTTCGGGCGTTCACTTTGTCAAGTTCAAGCGTAAGAAGATCGGCTCGTGAAATCGAAGCAATCCTGAAGCGTCGCTGACCGATGACATACATAGTGTCGCATGACGCCACATTCTCTTCAGCAAGTCGATATTCAGCCTGTGCAAGGGCAAGAGCGAAGAAATAGGTAACCGCCTGTTCGCTGACACTTTCCATGTTATACAGCAACTCCTTTTTAGCTTTCTCATAACGCAGAGGCTCGATTTTTCGCTCCCATTTGAACGGATTGAATCCGAGTAGGCTCTGACGATATCCGATTCTGACCGGGATAGATGAATACTGCGTGTATTTGTTCTCTCCGAAATTGCGCAGATACTCAATATCAGTCTCCATATAGAAGGTTCCTCCGAGAAGGTCAAAATTCTGCTCCACCTCAAGCCCCCCGGACGCACGAAACATCTGCTGCTCACGGAACACATCGATATTATGTTCCGAGTCATAGCGTTGTGTCATATACCTGTTGTAACTTGCAGGCATAAGCGACAGCGAGAGGCTCGGCAACCGTCCGGCTCGATAGCTCACATACTGCCAATAGCTCGACTGGTACATGTTGCGGTACCTAAACGCCATTAAAGAAGAATCATTGGCAAGTTCGATTGTCCGCTCCAATGACAGTGTGACTGAAAACGCAGCCGAAGGGATGAGAAAAGATATGAGAAAAAAAAGAAGTTTACTTGCTTTCATGTTTACGATAGATTGACCAGTAGAACAACGGTATGATAAATATGCTGACAAGTGTTCCCACCACCATAGAGCCTATCATGGCTATGGCAAGGGGACGCTGAAGCTCCGAACCCATATCGGAAGTGAAAAGGACCGGCAACATGGCGAATATTGTGGTCAGCGATGTCATGATTATTGCTCTGAGGCGTCGACGTCCGGCAGTATGTATTGCCTCGACAAGAGGCATGCCGTCTTTTCGCAATTCATTGATCGCATCAAGTTTCAGAATGGAATCGTTCACAACAATGCCACAAGTGACAATTATGCCTATCGCCGACATGAGATTGAGTGTCTGTCCGAAAATCATGAGTGCCAGCAGGGCAAAAGCCGTATCCACCGGTATTTCAAGCAGCACAATCAGCGGCTGAAGAAAACTCTCGAACTGGGCACAAAGAATAAAATACATCAGCATAACCGACACAAGGAGTATCACGGTCAGCTCATTCATCATTTTTGCATTTGAGAAGAAACTTCCTTCAAAATCCACATCATAATTCCCGTCATCATACGCAACCTCCCTGACCTTTTGCATCACCTCATTCTCATGACCGGCGACATTTAACCCGACAGGGACATATTCACCGGCACTTCCTGCGGTTATTGTCTTTAGATCACGACTGCTCTCGGTTGTGAGAAGGCTCCTCAACGGAATGTCCGTACTGACACCATTCCTATCAGCCCTTGATCGGACAAAGCTTCCCGCAAGCACATCATTGATCGACATTTCACTCCCCACAATCTCAATAGGGATATATTCGTTATAAGACCTCAGAGTAGAGACGGAATTGCCCTTAAACGCTGTTCGCAGTACACGCTGAACCTCGGAATATTCCACATTGTAAAGGGCAAGCCTTTCACGGTCAATAATTATATCGATCTGCTCACGCAGAGGCACCGGTGTCATGGATATGCCTGTCGAATGCGACATGGATTGATGCAACGACAGCAGATCGCCGATATCGTATTTACCGCCACCCGCAGAATGTATCCTGACTTCTATATCGGCTTCATCAGAAGAAAATATCTTTTCAAATATATTTTCGGTTTTGGAGAATGAGAATGTCGCATTGGGATATTGATTATGCAGCCTGTCAGACACTCGCTCTTGAAGCGGAGCAATACTGTCGGATGAATCGGTAAGGAAATACAATTCCGCCTCAGCCGATGAAAAATCCAAGTCGGAAGCAAGCAGGAAATCCTGAGGTCCGATATAGGCGGAATTCATCACTGCCGACGAATCCTTTAACAGCCCTACCCTACGGCGATTCTCATCAAGGCTGATATTTTCGTTCCAGTCGATCCTTACAAGAGTCTCATTGCTGTCTATCTCCGGCATACGTTCATGGCGCATGAACATAAACAGGAGTACACAAATAGGAATCATCAGCATAGTCAGTATCATCAATACCCACTTATGACGAAAACAAAGATCTATACCTCGGTCATAAAGCCTAAGATATCCGGCTGATTCATTTTCCACTCTTTTACGGACAGTTGTTTTCTTGGAAAAAATATGGTACAGTACAGGCAACAGCGTGATTCCTACCACATAGCTTGAAGCTAATCCAGCCGTGATTGAAAAAGCCTGGTCAGAAAATATTGCTCCCGCAATCCCACTCATGAACACAAGCGGGACAAACACCGCGACAGTCGTCAACGATGAGGACAACATGGGTGTTATCATCTCGTTCGTACCACTGACACACGCCTGCATCAGAGATGCCCCACGATGGCGATATTGAGTTATATTCTCAGTCACTATGACCGAATTATCAATCATCATACCCACTGCAAGAATAAGTCCTGACATGGATATAATATTTATCGATACATGGAACAGATAGAACAACAGGAACGTGAGAATAACTCCCACTATGATGCTCAGCCCTATAATGAATGATGACCGCACTCCCCCCATGAATAAAGCACAGACAAAGAATACAAGGATCAGACCGAGGATGAGATTCTGCTCAAGGTTAGAGATAGTGAAATCAAGCAGTTCTGTCTGACTTCTTGTCTGAGAGAATTCAATATCCGGATAGCGAGACGAGAAGTAGCCGAGAGCCGAGTCGAGAGCCTTCTTCATGGCGTCCATGCTCTCCTCGCTATGCTTTATGATGGCGAGTGTCACTGCGCGTTTGCCATTATGCACTGAGTATCCGTCAGGTGTACGAGCCATGAGCTGCACATCAGCAAAATCTCCGAGATCGAACATCCTGTCACTTTTGCGGATCTTTATTTTCCTGATATCCGAAGCAGAACGCAACAGATTGGCAACATGTATATTGTATTCATAATATCCGTCACGGACTGTCATTGAGCCCGGCTCGACATTGTTTGCCGTCAGTGCCGACTCCAGCTCCTCAACAGATATACCAGCCTGGGTCAATTTGTCAAGATCAGGTGTCACACGCAGCATTCTTCCCGGCACTCCTGTCATATCGACCATAGCAACCTCGGGGAGCTGTTCAAGCCTGCGTCGGACAATATTCTCAGCCACAGTGGCAACATCCATGAAATCCTCATCCCTATCTGTGCGAGATGTCATCTGAATATACAGCACAGGGATATCGGTAGCACTTGCCTTCACCGCTTTAGGACGGCTTACAGACCTTGGCAATAAGTTCATTGCTCCGTCAATCTTCTCATTGACCTCGATGAACGCAAGATCAGTGTTGACACCATAGTCCATGGTCAGATATATGACAGCAGATCCATCACGAGTCTCGCTCTTTATCTCGCTGAGACCGCCTACCTGCATGAGCTGCCTGCGCAGAGGGGTGACTACCGTATTTTCAAGCTCACGTGCCGACACATTCTCCTCGGACACCTGAACTGTGATATGAGGTATAGCAATGTCAGGCAAAAGCGAGACCGGCAAAGTAACATATGTCACACACCCGAGTATCACCAAAGCAAGAAACGCCATGATGACCGCAATACGGTGATTAAGCAAATACCTTACCATAAAGATTTCAGTTTACTACCTTTACAGGAGCTTCGTGGGCGAGATTGACGTTGCCCGACGTGATCACTGTCATCCCTGACGTGAGCCCATCAGTGACAGTGTATTCATTGAGATTCTCAAGACCTGTGGTAACATAGTTCCACATAGCCTTGTTGCCATCAAGGGTAAACACCACCTGCCTGCCGGAACGAAGCACAACTGAGCTTTTAGGCACAACAAGAGCTTCACCCACCTGACGCATCACACTGACACGCACATTCATACCGTCAATAAGTCCGTTGCCGCCATTGACCGATGCCCACACTTTGACCATTCCGTTTTCATCGACCATGGGATTTATCTCCGTGATGCGCCCTGAATGACTGCGGGTATCCGAAAAAGGAGCTACGGATACATTGTCGCCAGGCTTCACCATAGGCAATTCGCTTTCAAGCACCGAAAACTCCACGTCCATGCCACTATCGTTGATGATGCGGCATATGGGAGTTGATGATGACATATTATGAGGCTTAGCCGACAGATTGGCGATCACTCCACTCACTGGAGCCACCAAAGTGGCATCCTGAAGATCTTTCTGGGTTGCGGCGAGAGTGAGTTCAGCCTGCTGAAGACCACTACGCAGACGAGCGAGCCTCATGACCTCATCGGGAACTTTTTCAGAGAGTTCCGGATCATAGCCTTGTCCGATGAGCACATCCTGCATCTCCAATCGGGCGGAAGCTACGGCATGACGATCTTTTTCGAGCTGATTGGCAAGCTTGTAGGTGTCAAGTGTAGCAATGCGCTGCCCCTTTGCAACACGCTGTCCGTTTTTCACAAAGATTTCCGATATGAGACCAGGTGACTGAAAATTCACATCAACCTTTTCGCGAGCAGTCAAGCGACCGTTACTCACAATCTCGTGATTAAATACCGAAAGCTTCAGTTGGATTACAGTCACTTCCGCCACTTTGTCGACAACAGTATCAGTAGTGATCTCATCAGAAATCCTACTGTCCGTTTCCTTCATCGAGGAACCGCTACAAGAACCCAGCAGACAAAGGAGTGAAAATGTGATAAAAGGTTTGGTCATGTGCTTGCTGTATGGTTTATTAAATTTCAAATAATCATTGCAAATGTAATCAAAAAGATGAATTTATGTAGCAAAAATCATGTATTATATTTATGTTTTTAAGCATAACATTTACGTTGGATATAGTATTTATAATATTCCGCTGTAAAAATAGACTGATTTTCACATTTATGATTATACTGAGCTGGTCGAAATAAGTTTGGCATATGACTAATTAATAATAGTAAATATACGTCTGTGATCGTGGGATTTCCAAAGGATTCCGGCAGTTCCGACTATAAATTTCTCAGGAATGAGTCCGAAATAACGTGAGTCCTTTGAATCTATCACATGGTCTCCGGCTGCAAAACAGTAGTTTTCAGTAAAAGTATAGCTTTTTAGCGGCTTCCCATCAAGGACGGCAACAGAATCGAGCCACATTAATTTGCTTTTTGATTCCCATTCTATGTATTTACGGTAAAGAATACAGTTTTTTCTATCAAGATTTACTATAGTACCTTTGCCAGGTATCAGTATGGGACCCATATCGCGAACACTCCAATTAAACAAGGTGTCATATGGCGCACATCTCATCCACCATTGATATTCAGTGTTATGCTTTAAGAAATAATCTATGTGATTTTGCAACTGCTTCTGTTCGGATGCCACACCTATTGTATCAGCATGTCCTTTCACATGATAAAAACAATTACGTATTTCCAACGAATCTCCTGCAACAGCTATGGCTCTCTTACAATAATACATGCGTAGATTCATAGCTATGCTATCCTCTGTTTTATCCTGATACGGATAGTTGAACACTATCACATCCCCTCTCTCCAATTGCCCATATCCCGGGAGACGTTTAATCGTATATGGTTTACCTTCCACAGCATCAACAATATTGAATATACGTGCACCGAGTTTCCATTTATTAACCAAGCCACTTTCGTCCGGAAGAAGAGTCGGAGACATTGAACCGGACGGCGTATGAAACGAGCAGGCTGTGGTAATCTGTATAAACCAATACAGGATAAAGACTACAGCTGACACCGTTATCGCTGTCAGGATAAAATTAATGATTTTGACTATAATTCTTTTATTATTCATTCAAAACAGAGTGGGGTCGATTTCCATACAATGATTCCAATATATTACGAGCTTCAGTACGCATCTCATCAATTGCCGGAGATGGAATTTTCTCCTTTGTTTCAATGACTATCGACAATTCCCTCATCAGTGCATCATGATTATGATATGCCGAGTCATTATATAACTGCATTAACAGATAATGCGGGTATATACGGTTGGGGCACCGATGGGTTGAGCGCGTGAAATAATGCTCTGCACTATCAGGCATTCCCAACGAGCAATAATTTTTACCTATGACATTCAGTATCATAGGGTCGCCTGAGTAGCCAACGAGTTCCAACAGGCATTCATTCGACTCCTTATAGTTATACGAGCGATGCAACAAAAGCCCTTCAGCAAACCGTGAGCCAACATCCACTGTAGAATTATACGTAAGGAAAAGAGCACACAATGATAATGTCACAATTGATCCGCAAATCCTTACAATGGGATATGCTGACGACCACCACGCCCCTAACATTATCATAGTTATAGTGATTACAAATATCGCGAATTGAAACGGATAGGATGCAAACATCACCACTGCTGCGGATATAGCACAACCGGCAATGCCACGAGACTTATTATTTAAAGCCACATTTATGCCCCCCAACATCACACCGACAACACAAAAAGCTGCTATCGGTCCGAAAGCTATAGCTATCTGAAGATACTCATTGAAAACAAACATTGGCGCATCAGCCACAAGTCTTTCATCGTCAGTACCCTCTCCTGATGCAAAATATTGCTCCTGAGCATTACCGTAACATCCGGCGACATGCTCCCAACCTACACCGTTCACCGGCACATCAGCTACCGCCGTCATTGCAATCTTCCACATCAGGAACCTACCTTTAGCAGAATCTTTTTTTACACATATGGCACCAGCTGCAATCATTGTGATAATTACCAAAATTATCACAAGCCGTTTCGGTGTCCGATGATAAATCGCGGAAATATTGTCCCATGTCGCGCACACGCCTCCTATGGCACCGGCTATCAATGCCGTACGGCTTAATGAAGCCGGGATGAGTATGGCGCATGCAGCCACCATACTCATCCCGAGTGTTTTTTGAAGCTTATTACCAGCGTGTATCGATACATTCAATGCCAATGGCATAACTATAGCAAGAAAACAGGCATAAGGTCCCGGGTTATAGAAACTGCCGGAAAAGGCATATCTGAAATGACCGCTTGAGACTATTCCAAACAGTTGCAATAATCCCCATGCTGCCTCGAATAGACCTACCAAAAGGATCACGAGGACTAATAACCGATGTGCCTTTTCATTAAATACCTGTATTGTCTGTCCCATAGTTATCTCATGATGACTCCATAACGCTGATTTGGTCCAATAATCAACGATGCAACTCAGATGATTTCCGACAGCGACAGTTCTCCAAACTGCATTTCGTCGTCAAATCCTATCAGCAAACGTCCCTTTGCAGGACTATATGACATATTAATGATTTTTCGTCCGAGGTCAAGAGTCTTTATATAATCCCCCTTTTTGTCGAACACTACAATATATGGGCCGAAATACTCTTTGCCTGTAGTATCTCCAGAATAAGAACACAACAGATAATCACCTGCAAATACAGCCCCGGTAAAATATGTAGCATCACGGTTGACATCAGAAGAATAAAGAGGCCCCTCAAATCGATTTATCACATTGCCATCAAAATCATATATAATCACAAGGTCCTGTGTGCTGCATGCCTCTGCCACCATATTCGTCTCAGGTGAAACAGCAAACATCGAACGATTCTCATAGCATTTGAGAGCCGGATCGCCAAAAGGAACAACTGTTCCGCTGTCAAGATTGTAACGACACAATGACTGAACAAAGCCCTTGGTCTTGCCTGGCGAGATGTGACGGGCAAAACCAAGACTGTCATTTATATGAACATATCTGTCGGGGAAAGCTTTAGCCGTGGTAAAACGCAGCTTCACATACGGACGATATTCAGGATCAGACACCACACTGTCGATATTGAATGCCATAACACGTTGCTGTCCATAATCGAACACATACGCCTCACCTTTATCGTGATCAAATGCGAACTGCCCAGCCCTGGCAATCTCATCAGGTCCCTGCCCGAATTTACCGAAGCTTTTGATGTGCCTGTCCGTAAAGGCATCAAACATGTGGATAATAGAATCCGTTGACGTATGATCCAATACGAACAACAATGAATCGGTAGTATGTATCGTCGAACTCCTTCCGATCAGCACATCTTCAGTCTTAAACTCCTTAACAAGTTCCTTACAGGAATCAGCATCAGCCATATAATCGCGCATCCCACAGGAATTAAGCGATATGGCAAGCACAAAGGACATGCCGATAAACAAATTACACTTCATGGCTATTCAATTTCTCCGTTTATCTCAAAATAGGATGGCTTGGTCACACCTTTGGTATATACATTAAGTCCGCATGAGAACGGACCTTTCTCTTGCGGCACTGTCAGTTCTATACCGAGAGCCACCACCATTCCGGCAATCACAGAGTCACGCGAAATCGCGGGTCTACAGTACGGTAACGTAGCCTCAATATGATCAATGGATATTGCAAACGTATCTATATTCTGCATAGAGAAAAACAGTGCTGTATCGCTACCTGCTCTCAGACGGCCTTTATCGACAATTGACGACACGATCATTGTTTTGGGAGGCACAACTCTCACAAGCCGTACAGTGTCACGAGCCGAATCAGTAGGCTCATTACTTTTTGCAGAGTGGGCACATGATAGCATCATAAGCCCCGCCACAATTGAAATAACATACAATAAACTCTTCATTACCCAATATAATTTATTTTCAGTGTTTGAAATGATGGAAAAACAGTACTTGTGACGACTCCTCGGTCAGACCTTTTGATGAAAATTCAGTCGTTCCCAATGACCGCTCTATTGAGAGGACATTGAATGATTCCATAAGCGAAACATAGTTCCCGTCATAAATCAAAACAGCAGGAGTGCGGAGATATGGGAAATCCTCAAACGACTCAAGTCCGATCCTCAAGGTCTTTCCATCCTGGTCCTGCCGGGACATATCAAATTTGTAGACATATGGGAAATATCCGAGTTTGAAGAACACGGACAAGGTCTGATAGACCTGGCTGCCACTTACATATGCAATACCTGGATACTTTATGACAGGCTTGTTGCTCGTCTCCTCAAATAGCTTGGTATATGGCAGGTCACGGTCAAGATCCGAAAGCTGCATGGGGGTATTGAAGTTATAACGCCACACCGTCTTTATTCCGTCTCCTTTTCTCAGGCTATAGACACTATTATCGAACTGCCGCACCACAAGGATGTCATCGGCGGTGTCGCTGATGAACGGACGGAATTGAGCCGGAGTGAAACTTTCATTCCTGTCGAACGGCATACAAGACTCCACTGACTCCTTTTTGTCCTTGTCATAGAATGAGAATTCATATCCGGAGTTATTGGAGGTTTCCGAGGCGAGCCAGAACCCACCATCTGTGGGACAGAATGCCGTATAATAGTCAGCAAGAGGATATGACTCCACAAAGGTGCCGTCAGGCTCATAAACATAGATCTTCTTTGTCTGGCAGCTCAAAAGATTTATGTTTCCGTCCACAAGGTGTATGTCGCTTATATCCATATACTCCTCCGGACCTTGACCAACATGCGAGAATACACTGACTATCTGACCGTCCCTCTTATACACATGAACATCGCCACGGCTACTTGCAACTATATGCTCTTCGTCAATGTCGATACGAGATATGGTCCCGAGAGGAGAGTCGGACGGGGTACGAAGAATCACATAGCTGTAGCTATCGAAGAAGTCCGACACTCCTGACAGATGGTCAATATCAACATTGACATCCCCTATCTCCTGAATGGAGCCAGAGGTCTGATTACATGAGACTGCGACAAGTCCCATAACAAACATTAGAAAAAATCCGTATGTTTTCATAGCCTTATATATTTGCATTAGTCGTATGAATCGGTATTATTCAGATTACTTCGCAAAAATAGTGACGACACGCACGAAAATACAAACTTTGACGTAACATATCTGTTCCATTTCGTAACATCCTATGCATTTGTCACCCTAAAATGAAAATCATCGCAAATAGCACGATGGAACAAACATATTATCCATTCATGGCAGTGTGATCTGCTTGAGTTTTTCAAAGTCATCAAACGCATCCCAATAGAATATCCTATGTCGGTTATCATCAAGAAATATCCTATTGAAATCGCTTTGTGGATCGTACTGAATTATCGGCGACAGAGACTTGTCATATACCTCTATCTTGAATTTCAAATTTTGACCTTCAAGATTAACCGGGAACGGCTGCGTCAACCGTTGCGGGAATCCATAATACTGAGCAACAATCCTGTCATCACCCATGGTAACGGATGTGTAATAAATAGTACGGTCAGCCTTCTTATCGTTATTTAAAGCATTTGTGTCGAGCAATTCCGGAGTTTCGATATTTATGCTGAAATCTTCTCCAATCTTTCCGAGGATAAGACGTGGCCAGTATCGCAAAGCAATAACTATATCCTCTCCGCGACATGCGAAATGAAACCCGCCAATATCTTTGAGATCGTCCTGTGAACAATCCGTCATTATTTCCGAAACGCAGAACCTATCCACGATTCGTTGTGACTTTGTGTTGTAAGTCAACAACTCGCGGCCAAGCGTACTGAAGATGATTATCGAATCATTGACCCAATATGTCTCTTGTAATGGCCCCATGTTAGGCAACTCTAAAAATGTGTCGTCAAGTAAGTCTGCTGCATTAGGGTTCAGAATATATGTCAGATGTCTATAATTTGCCTGGTCAATCAGATCAAGCGTATCTCCCCTGGCATTTTTCATGACATCCAAAGCCACTGTCTCAGCCGGACCTTGTCCTCGTTTTGCAAAATCATACTTAAAACCAAAGGTGTCAGCATCATACACATATATCTGATTCCCTGACGACTTCTCTTCATGCAGGATACATATGTAATTGTCAGTGGTAATTATATCCAAAGGCTTCAACACTTCATTTACAGTCAGCTCCTCAATTTTAGGAGATTCTGCAGCTAATGCAAATTTATTTTCAACACGTTTATCATGACTGCAACCTGTCTCAATCAACAGTATCGACGAGATTACTGAAAAATATATAATTCTTTTCATGGTCAAATTAAATTAGCGAATTATTGATATTAGAACATTTCACAGACTGACACTTCAACGAAGTTTATAATGGACCATAATAGGATTGGACTCTTCATCAAGGTCTTTACCTAAATATATTCAAGACCATTGAAGCATCGTCGTATCCGATGAAATATCAAGCGCAAATATATGGACTCAACAATCGCATATACAAACTCAAATGTATCATATTTATATCCTACCGTAACATTTGCTGTCATTTTTCACAAAAATCCACAAAACAGTAAGAAAAATCATCAGATAGTATCCTCAGATGCCTGGAGGCTGGTTTAGCCAACTCGTATATTCCCATTGTGGAACATAAGTAAAATCAAGTTTGAATTGTAAATGTCAGGCATTACAATAATACACCTGTCAATCACTACGCTGTCAAATAGTCAAAGTGTCGATTTCTTTCTGTAACATATCCAGGAAACATGCGGCATGCGCGCCATCCATCTGAGTGTGATGGAACTGGAATGAAATGGTCAAAGTGGTCCTAAACCACCTCCTGCGATATCTGCCCCATATCAAAAACGGATTATTAAATATTCCGCTGTACATGCCTACAGCTCCGTCAATATCGAAACTCGCCAATACAGATGTTCCGACCACCATACTATCCGTAATATCATGGTTAGAGCATGACTCAGCAACCTGACCGGTAAGACGAAGATAATCATCGTTGAACACCAATAAATGGCTGGAAAAAGGTATATCACATGAGCTGACCTCTCCCCTTCTGTTTGCCACAATGGTATTCACCGCAATACTGTCATACTGAATCAGCTTACCATCAACCGGAAGCATATAAAATTCTTTCACCTGACTTGCCGCCTTGCCGATACACCAGACCATCAGCATATTGAACTTCAATCCGCGTCGCCGGCTAATGCGTACGAGACGAGACACATCAAGCGTCTTGAAAAACGTGACAATCGGCATCGGAGCCTTCATCCACATATCGAAAGCATAGGCACGAGTAGTGTCACAGGGATTTACCTCTCTCACAACATTCTTTTTTGCCGCAAAATTAAGGCATAATCTTCATACCAAATAGAAGAAAAGAGACATTCAGCATGACATCACACAGGTTGAGTGAACAGGTCAGAGTAAGGGGAACACTCATCCCTCAATCTCCCGGGCGTACATCCTGTGAACATCTTAAACTCACGGATGAAATGTGACTGATCGGCATAACCGGTATCATATGCTATGCCTGTATTATCCTGACCATTCTGCATAAGCCACAATGACTTTTGAAAGCGGACAATACGAGAATACTCTTTAGGCATCATCCCCACACAGTTACTGAAAACACGCTCAAACTGCTTCTTGCCGAGACATGATATACCCGCAAGCTCTGTTATTGGTGTTGACGGAAATGCAATCATTCTTTTCACCACAGAACCGATACGCGAAAATTTAGTGGAGTGGATGTCTCTTAGCCTCATGAGCAACCAGCGTTCAATCAATCTCACACATCTGCCACTATCCCCGCAGTCCAATACACGTGAAGCAAGTTCGTTCAGACTCCTGTCATTGATATCATACCCTGAAATCTCACAGTTATAGAACGATATTGGCGGTGTGCTTATAAAAGCTCCGACAGCATGTGGATGAAACACAGTCACAATCATCTCTGTATCCCCATCGGAACGAATATGAGCGGGAAAATTGACCTGCCCGCTGATGGTAAAGACATCCTGCCGAGTATCAAGTTCAGGAATAAACAGAGGGGACTGTCTATGAAATATAATCTGAGGACAGCCAATGGGAAAAGTAAGGGTACTGAACCGATCATGACTCTTCAGCACCCAATAATATCGCACATAAGGCTGCAACAACTCGCAAGGACGAAAGAAAACTATATCTGTCTCCCCCATATACCCTATTCATTGGCATTGGCATTTTCATTCTCTTTTCTCAAATCCTCAAGGATTTTTCCATTGTAAGAGAAATATTTTGATCCTTGATATGCTCCTGAAGAATTACGCATGTCATCAGGCATGAATGTGCCGACAAACGGAGACAATTTATATATCCGTCCTTCATATTCTATGGAATCATCCGTTGCTATTTTCACTACCAGACCGGATGGAACAAATGTTATTGATTCTCCGATCTTTATGTTGCACATGCTGAATTTAAAACGAGAACGTTTGACCTCTCTTTTGACAGGAGTCACAACACTCTCACCCAATATCGGCTTATTCTCCTTATACAAAATGACCTCGGCATCATCAATAGTCATCGCAATATCTCTGAATATGTCAAGAGCTACCTGGGGAGCGACATTAAAAAACTCCCTGTTCTGGCGTATACGAAGATCCGTCAACCGGTCAATGGTTTTGTGCACCAATTTCTCAACTTCATTATACTTGCATGTCTTAATCGCAGCAAATATCTCAAAAGGCAACGGCACAGCAGTGTTGTCAAGTTCTTTCGACCTTATATCCACAGGGCGAGCACTCTTTCCGATCTTAACCCAATCCTCTTTAAAGCTTGGATTAGTCAATATGTATACATATCCTTGTTCAGAAATTTTCATAGTAAATCTTCGTCATATTGCAAAAGTACAGATAAAATTCAACAAATTCAATTTTCTGCCATCGAATTAACTATTTCAGAATCTTGCTTGTCTGTTTCCCTCATGCCAAAGTCAATGCTTGCGGATTTGATAAGTGAATAGATCGAACCGGGTAAAGCCGAGAGCCTCAATAACAGCCCGACTCGATATGCGATCGGCATCATTATTGTATCCTGGAATCAGCGGAAGCCTCACCACACAATCCATCTGCCTGGCTTGGTCCGCTATAAGTTTCAGATTATCCACAACTCGCACATTGTCACGCCCAGTATAGTCACAATAAACAGCAGGATTAATATCCTTGACATCAATAATCAGAGTGTCCACTATCGGGAGCAAGGATTTAATATTCTCAGAGGGAACATTGAGCGATGTTTCAAGATTGATTCTCCAATCACAGCCACACTGTTCGCGGAAACGACCGATGAAATCGGGACGCAGACACGGCTCCCCACCTCCAAAAGTAACACCTCCATTTGTGGCAAGGAAATAAAGCTCATCAATACGAGTCTCGGCATAAAGTTCTTCCGGTGAATATTCCCTGAACCTGCTGCCATCACCGATCGAATGGGGATTGAGGCAATACCGACAACTGAGCGGACATCCATGAAAAGCCACAAGCGTAGTCACTCCATCGCCGTCCGTCGAAAGACGATGCCTGGATATGCCTATTATCTTTGCCTTTTCATTTTTCATAGGTCATTATTAATATGTCAGTACGCAAATTTACAAATAACAAATTGATTATAACCCTCATTTTTCTAAAAAAATATAACATCTTATAATCTGATACCATATTTCAGAATATGTTCATCAATCATACTTTTAGGGACAAATGTAACCAACGCTTCAACAATGCTGTTGAGCATACGCTCCCTTATAAAATCTGCCCTTACATATATCGAGACTCTTCGCTGCGACAAATAATCTCCTTCGATACGACGGACATTGATACGCTGCACATCAGTCAGCATAGGCAAATGCATCTCCGGAATTATGGTGAAGCCTCCGTTTTCATCCACTATACGTATAAGCGTCTCGATACTTCCAGCCTCATAAATACGCCTTCCGACACCTCTGGCTTTACAAAAACTGAAAGCACTGTCACGCAGACATTGAGATTCTTTCATTATCCACATCTGCTCATGTTCAAGATTTTCAGGCTTAAATACCGGCAACTTGCGCCAGCAACTCTCAGAGATGTACACCCAAAAAGGCTCCGTATACAACGGTATCTCCAATATGCCCTCCTCTGCCTGACCGCTAATGGCGATACCCAGATCAAGCTGACCTATATGCAGGGCTCTTATCATCGTTTCAGCTTTCATTTCTACTATGGACAATGTGACATGTGGAAACATTTTCGTATATGTCTTTATGAAACGAGGCAGGATATATGGTGCTATTGTCGGCCCTGCCGACAAATTAAGCATACCAGTCACCAGTCCTTTCTCCTCTGTCACCAATTCCACGATACGTTCCGCCTCATTCACAATCCTCTCCGCCTGTCGCAAAATTTTGGATCCGATAGCTGTCGGACTTACATTCTTATTGGAACGGTCGAATATCCTGACATCCAGCTCACTCTCAAGTTTCTGAAGAAGAGAGCTAAGCGTAGGCTGTGTAATGCCCGATTCGGCTGCGGCTCGGGCAAAATTCCTATGGCGGTCAATTGATATAATATATTTAAGCTGTTGGAGTGTCATCCTGTTTATGATAGATAAATTCAATGCAAAGATAGGTAATATCATTTGTAAATCAATTGTTGCATTGTTACTTTTGCATCATAAAAAAATAATCGTATGCCAACAAAAAGATTTCACAGACATCTCCCATCCAATGGTTATGCTTTGTATTGGATATTGCTAATCTATCTCGTCTTAGGATTTTTCTATCCCATAATCGGACTCCTCGCACTGATATGCATGATAGCTCCGGTAGCCTTTGCCGTGAAACGCGGAAGATGGTGGTGTGGAAACGCCTGTCCTCGTGGCAATTTTTATGACAGGGTTCTTTCAAAATATTCACCACACCGCCCTATACCTAAATTCGTGCGCTCATTCGGTTTTCGTCTTTTCATGGTGATGTTCATATTCGCTATGTTTGGAGTGCAGATGTATTCTGCATGGGGCGACTGGAACGCCATGGGACGAGTGTTTTGGACAATAATCCTGGCCACAACCATTGTAGGGGTGTCACTATCGTTCATCTACGCGCCTCGAACATGGTGCTCATTCTGCCCCATGGGCACATTGTCATCATGGGTATCCCCGACAAACACTCCACTGCCTGACGGATTCATCAACATACATGTCAATGACTCTTGCCAGATGAAATGCAAAAGTTGCGCCAGGGTATGCCCCATGCAACTCACTCCTTATGACAGTCGTGGCGATAAAAACGGCTATCTCCATGCCGACTGCATAAAATGCGGCAAATGTGTCACCGCCTGCCCTATCAAAATAATGAAACTCAAGCACAATACCCCAATCAGTAATATATAGCCCCTCCTGTCAGACTGAAAACACAATGATTTCACTACATCCCAATAAGTGGAGACAAGCACCCAGGCATTGTTTTTATCCTGAATTTCAGTCCACATTCACACGGCAGACGCATCTTAAATAAACTTAACGGCTGTTTACCAATATAAATAGGCA
>OFFU01000655.1_pt1 | contig 33376 bp, 31 predicted proteins | sample 1521451 | NCBI WGS metagenome assembly OFFU01 (sample SAMEA3504106, study PRJEB24116) | mouse gut metagenome | biome: mouse gut; feature: mouse-associated habitat; material: faeces | place: Denmark | collected 2011 | reverse complement strand
TCTCGCCGCTCTGGTAGGCGGCGGCAGAAACAGCGGATTCATTGTTGCTCCGCTTAATGATGGTGATTTTACAGTGCGGGCATGGCAAGTGTGCGCCCTCCTTTCTCCCGGATTCCGGGCATGAAAAAAGCAGGATAACTTTTTCAGTTTCCTGCTTGGGTGTGCCGCTGGTGGGCGGCGGGTATTTAGTTGTCAGATTGGTTAGCAGCCTGATAGATGAGAAACAGCCTTTTAAGTTTTTTGTATCTCTTTTATTGCTTTTTGAATATCCTTATAAACTAATGGCTGCATACTATCTTCATAAACAGATGTATTTGCCTTATGGAGTGCGGAAAGAATATCATCCTTCAATTCGGGCTTATCTTTTGCAATAACAGGCAATAGTTTGATACATTGTCGTGCTGTAATGGGTTTGATGTCTGTTATGTGTTTCAAATATTTATCAATGATTTCATCAATCTTATAATCTTTATCCCATTTTGCATTACAGGCAATCAATGTAAGCCCTCTCGTGCGGATATAAGAATTGTCGCTGTCAAGCATATCGCTTAACCTATCCATGTAAGGATAAACGCAATCCGTTTTTTTGCTTTCTTTCTGTAATTCTTGTAATGCTTTGTAAGCAACACTATTGTTTTTATCGAACAATAATTCAAATGTTTCTGCTATATTAACTGACATGGTATTCTCCCTTACAAACCTGAATTTTTATCTCTCAATTCTATAAATGTAGCAGGCTTCATTTTGTTTCGTTATAATATTTGTTTAATATTTGGGCTAAAAGTAGAGGATTTTCTTCATTTACAACGTGTCCGGTGTTTTCGATGATTTCTAATTTTGCATTTTGAATATTTTGGTGGAAATAATACGCAGATTTAATGTTGGCGCTATCTTTTTTCCCGCAAATCAAAAGAGTAGGACATTTTATACTGTTAATGCTGTCACTGAAATCCAATGCTCTCATGGAGTTTCCCAAAATGAAAGTGTCTTTTTTATTAAACGCCATATTTTCAAACATTGATCTGGGTAAAAGTCTAAAAATGATATTTTGAATGCCAAATATTACCCTGGGAATTTTATGGGGAGTACCAATCAAAACAAGTGATTTCACTTTATCGGGGAAATCCAATGTGTAATGTAATGCTAATATTCCCCCTAACGAAATGCCGCACAAGTTTATTTGTCCGTCATTATTATTACAATATTCTTTGAATGAAGAATATAAATTTTTATAACAAGCTTCCTTGCCATTAAGAATTGCAGATAAGTCTGGACACAAGATATCTCTATTGTCTTCCATATATGAAATTGTTTCATTCCAACTTGTTGACTTATGGCCCGAACCGTGTATAAAAATAGTCTTCATCAATTTTTCCTTTCAAATTTCGATTTTTCACTGGCTTCATTATACGCTATCCTATCAAAAAAGTATAGCTGGATTTCGGAAAACTTGTTGGACAGGAGCAGCTTGCAGTGTAAGATAATTCCGGGCGGCAAGTCCGCAAAGGGGTAGCTGGCGGAGCCAGCGCAGGGGGAGCGCAGCGCCCCCTGGATGGGAATGGAGGCCATGCCGGAATGAGCATCAAGCCCTCCGCAGGAGCCTTCGGAGAACGCAACGCACCGATTTATCGGTGTATAGTTGCGCCCTTGTCCAGAGCCAAGGGTTTCAGCAAGTCCCCCGTCCGGCTGTTTCCCTCCGGCGCTCTATCAGCATCCCCAGCTTTTTCTGCGCCGCCTCGCCGTGGAACAGGAAGGTCAGCAGTTCCATCACATCATTGTCAGTCAACAAGGACGGTTCCCGGATGAAGGCCTCCAGCATACCGCCGCGGGTGCAGAGACGATGCGTCCGCTCTGCTCTTGTCAGCCTCGCCATCTCATGGGCGAGGGCCTTTTCATCATTGGCGGCTTTGCGAAGATGCCGCTCCGCCTTGTCACGCTCCCGCCGGAGTTTGTCCAGCTTTTCGCTCATGGGTCAGCCCTCCTCTATTTTTAAGCCTATGTAGGGCCTTAAAAGCCCCGTAGCAGGCTTTTAAGGCTCGGCGTGTCCCGTTACTTCTGCCGGATGACCGCCTCGTCACCATCCATCGTGTACGCCGCATCGATGCTCCGGCTGTCCGCTAGGTACGCCTTGTACTTCTGCGGGGCGCAGATCGCCATGATTGCAATGTCGGAGACCAGCTCGTGGACGGTCTGCCGGATTGCCGGGTCCACCGTCACCTTCTCGGCCATCAGCAGGCGGCGGACGGTGTTCATGGCGTTCTCGTTGCCGAAGGCGGAGAGGATCAGGCGCTTGGCGTAGGGCTTCCACGGGCGGGCAGTCTCCAGGTCGCCGCTCACGCACTGGTAGTCCAGCATCAGACGGGTCATGGCCTGCTCCTTGCGGTACTTCACCGTGTAGAACAGCGTCTGGTACTCGGTGTCGCTCATCGGCAGACGGTGCAACTGGTCAGCCAGCTCCTTCAGGACCTTCGCCGCCTCTGGCTTGACCGCCGCCGCCCCCGCAATCATGAGGTTGACAATCGTGGCGTCCTGGTCGGCCTGCCCAAAGGCGCAGAGGGCGTTGCGCTGCTCCTGGGTGAGTTCGTTCAGCTTCATAGTCTTGTCCTCCTGGTTGAATAAATTTAGGGGTCGCCATAGGACAGCCCCTATGTACGGCAAAACGCTGCCTTGCACGATGCAGGGCAGCGTCTTGTCAGATATACGGCTGTCAATGCTGGGGTTTGTAATGCTCAGGTGTAGATCATCTCGGCCTTGACGATTTCCTCGGCGCGGTTGGCGATGCTGTTCATAGCCCGCACCCACTCCATCTGCGACTGCCGCTTCATGTCCTCGGTCACGCCCTCGGCCTCCACCATCTGCCGGACGATGCGCCGGTAGCGGTCCCGCGCCTGCTCGTTCAGGTCGGCAAGGTAGGTGAAGATGCGCCCGGTCAAAATGAGGTGGTTGAGCAGGAGAGGGTTGGTGTCCTCCAGATACGCCCGGTGCATCCGCCCCCACTTCCCGATGGGGCGCTCCTCCTCCGGCAGCTTGATGGCGGGGATGTAGTAATCGCCTGCCAGCACATAGTCGATGCCGTTCTCATGGATACGCTGTTTCAGTTCCTTCATGCGGATACCTCCTCTTTCTTTTTCTGATAGCTCTCCCGGCGCATTTGCAGGTAATGCTCATACCGGGCAACTGCCTCCGGGTCGCCTGTTGCGGCCTCGTCATACATTCTCTGGCGGCTCCGCTTTTGCGCCTCGCACATATAAGCGTGCTGTGCCTCCAACTGTGCCGCCGCCTCCGCATCGCCGGCCTCCGCCCTCGCTTCCAGTTCCAGCCGCTGGGCTTTGCGCTTTGCTGTGTGTCTCCGGCTGTATTCCAGATTGCGCTGCCGGATTTGCTCTGCGTATGCCGGGTCGGTAGCCACACGCCGTTCCTGTTCCTCCTTCCTCTGCGCCCGTCTGTCAGCCTCCTTTGCCCTCAACGCCGCCAACTGTTCAGCCGCCTCCGGGTCGGTCTTGGCCCTTGCCACCAATTCCGAACGGATCTCTTTCTGTTTCCGGCTGGCGTGTTCCTGCCGCTTTCGCTCCTTCTCAAGCCGCCTTTCCGCCTCGATGCGCTCCTTTTCCTCCATCCGCCGGATATGCTCCGGGTCGGCCTCCCGCAGGGCTTTCAGCTTTGCCCGCTGCCGCTGTCCGGCCTCCCGCTTCTTCCGAAGATGCTCCTCATACTGCACTGCCGCTTCCGGGTCGGTCTGGGCGGCTTCCCGGAGGGCTTCGAGCCGTTCCCGCCGCCGCTGCTCATACCGCCGCTTCTTGGCCTCCGCCTTTTCCTTCTGGCGGGCTTCAATGGCGGCGATGCGTTCTTCCTCGCTGGCCTCCGCCACAGGTGGGACATAGTTTCCGATGAAGTTGAAGTGGATGTCAATCCTCTGTTGGCGGTAGACGGTGCGGCCACCAGTCGGGGCGTGGACCTCGATTTTCTCGATGAACGCATAGAGCATGGCGTCTGTCAGTTCGGAACACTCCCGGTATTTGTTCAAAAGACCGATGAAGCGGCTGGTGTCAGGCTTCTTCTGCTCATTGGCAGCCACAACGCTTTCCAGTTCTGCCCTGCGCTGTTCCAGTGCCGCCTGTTCGCTGTCGTACTGGTTCATAAGCCGCTGGTACTGGCGGTCCGGCAGCTTGCCCAGCATATTGCTTTCATAAAGGCCTTTTATCAAAATATCCAGTTCGTCTATGCGCCGCCCGACAGCATCCAATTCCTTGCGGTCATCATCAGAGGTCTGCGCTTGCTGGGCTTTCCAGCGGTTCTGCATCTGCTCGATGAACTCTGCCTCATTTTCAAGAACATAGCCGCTCACCTTCTGGATAGCCGCCAAAATCGCCGCCTCCAGAGCCGATGCCTTTATGAAATGGGAGACGCATTTCCTGCTCCTGCGGTCGTTGCTGAACCCGCCGCACTGGAAAGCGGAATCGGAGTCGTATACCTTCTCGCCTCTGATACTCTTTGCCTCCGGGCTGGTATATCGCATTTTTGAACCGCAATCAGCGCAGAACACCAACCCGGACAGACGATGTGTGTTTGTGCCGCCGGACAGACGCTTGGGCTTGCGTATCCGCAGCCGCTGGGCGGTGTCCCATGTCTCCTGGTCGATGATGGCCTCATGGGTGTCGGGGAAGAACATCAGCTCGTCCGGCGTGGCGGGCCTGCGCTTTTTGGTCTTGAAGTTCTCACAGACCGTCTTGCCGAGGACGGTATGCCCCAGATATTCCCGGCAGTCGAGTATGGAGCCGACCGTGTTGCCCGACCAGAAATACGGGTCGGAGTACCTGTGTTCCAGCTTCCGCTCCGGGTGCTTCTCCGCCATATACGCAGTCGGTATCAGCACCTTGTCCTGGGTCAGGGTCTCGGCAATCTGCGTGGGGCCGAGCCCGTCACAGGCAAGCCGGAATATCCGCCGCACGACTGCCGCCGCTTCTTCATCGACAACAAGGGTCTGCTTGTCGCCGTCCAGCCGGGTGTAGCCATAGGGGACGGAGCCGCTGCACCGCTTTCCGGCCTGCATCCTGGAACGAAAGATAGCCTTGATTTTCTTGCTTGTATCCTTCGCGTAATATTCGTTCATGATGTTCAAAAACGGGGCAAAATCGTTGTCTGACGGCTGTGCGCTGTCGATATTGTTGTTGACTGCGATAAATCGGACGCCCTTGTCTGGCAGGAGGATTTCCGTATAAAATCCGACTTGCAGGTAATTTCTGCCGAATCTGCTCATGTCTTTCGTAATCAGACAGGACACATGACCGGCTTTGATCTCCTCCAGCAGTTCGGTGAACCCCGGCCTGTTGAAGTTCGTCCCGGAGTACCCATCGTCCGTGAAATGCCGGATATTGCGAAAGCCATGCTCACGGGCGTATGCCTCCAGGTACTGTTTTTGATTGGTTATGGAGTTACTCTCGGTTTGGGATTCATCATCGCGTGACAGGCGTTCATACAAAGCGGTGATTTTCTCTGCGGGGCTTGTTCTTGCCATTTCAAACCTTCCTTTCTCTTTGGATTATGTAGTTTCGGGTGTTTCCTTTGTCTGTCCTTCTATATCTTAACCCTTTGGATCAGTGATGACATACGAACTATGGCACTGTAAAAGGTTGGGCTTGAGCCAGAACCTGGTCTTGCCGCTGCCGGAGCCGCCGACGATCAGCACGTTCTTGTTCCGGGCGGTCTTGGGGTCCTTGGGGCGGCTGTTCATGGTGAGGCTCTCCGTCCGTGTCAGGATGACATTGTTCTCAAACACGGGGTCCGCGAACGGCTCGATGTCCTTTGGGCCGCCCCATCTGGCGCTCCCGTATTCCTCCCCGTGGCGGTATTTCTTGGCGTTCTTGCTCCGCACATACACCACCAGCCGGAACGCCGCGCCGATGGCAAGCCCGATGCACAGGTCGAAGGGATGGAAGCTGGGCATGGGGTTCCCCCATGCTGTCCCCATCGAGGTGAAGAAGCCCAGCAGTTTTGTGGAGATGTCCGTACCCTCTGCGATGCGCCACGCCTCGCCGATATTGGAGCAGAACAGCCCGATGATGGCATAGGGGAGGTTCAGGATGATGAGTTTCTTTGTTTTCTGGTTCATCGCTCACGCTCCTGGTTCTTCTCCCGCACCTTGGAGGGGATGGACTTGGCAAGCTCTTTCAGGTGCGCCAGGGCTTTCAGGACGCTGGGCCGCTTCTCTTTCTGGGACAGCTTCACGGAATACTCCTTGAAGGCGGCGGTCAGCACATCGGCGTCCTTTGCCTTGAAGAACACCATGAAGCGGGGCGGCTCCTGGGAAACATCCTTTCGGATGGCATAGTCCACGCCGTACTTGTTCAGCACCCGCTCAAAGTCCTTGATGCCGCTCCTGGCGATGTCGATCTGCTGCGCCCCCTGGTCCTTGCGGATCAGCTTCTCCACGGTCATCTTACCGTGGTCGCCCTCCGCCGCCCTGCCGGCCTTCACCCGCGCCCGGTGCTGGGCGTACTTGCGGAATGCCGCCACCAGCGTCCGCCCGGTCAGCTTGCTGGTGCTTATCATCAGGTTCACTGTCCTGTTTTCAACTTCCTCCTGCAAATCTCATTCCCCCTTTCTTCGGAAACGGCGCCGGAGGTATGATGCCGTTGGTTTCAGATGTGGAACGCCGGGAAGTCCTTCCCATCGGCGTAGAGGGTCACGGTATGGTCGGCAAAGTAGACCACGGCGGCGATCACATCCTCCGCAGAGAGGGAAACGCCGTCCCCGTCCTCATCGGTCTTGTAGACGATCACGGGGCCGAGCAGATACCGCTCCCTGCCCAGGTTCAGGACGCGCCGCCCGTCAAAGACGATAGCCAGCCCCTCCACATCCAGGCTGTCATCCGACACGACCTCCAGGCAGTCATAGCTGCCGCGGCTCTCGATCTCGTCCCAGCACTGGGTCTCCTGCATGACCTCCGGGGTCTTGTCCGGGCGCATCACCATCACGATGGAGTCCGCCTCGGCCTCCGTGACGGCGGCCTCCTCCGCCGCGTCGTGCAGATACTCCTCCAGGGAGTCCACCAGCTTTTTGTAGCCGAGCCTGTCCGCGCTGTCGGGCAGGGACAGGTTGATGTTCACATCACCGTTGAAGTGAAAATGGATACTGTTCATAGGCGTTAAGCCCTCCTTTTTTTCATAAAAATGCGCCCGCAGATGAGGCGTGTCACCGCTGCTGGTCCCGCTGCCGCCGCCTCTGCCACTGCTCCAGCAAGCGGAGGATGGTATCGCTCATCTGCCTGGGCGTGTAGGACTTGGGGAAGAACTTCTGAAGGTCGCTGGTCTTGAACGCGATCTGTCCCAGGTCGTCCTTCTTCACCTCGTCCATGATGCCGCACATATCCTTCAGGGTACAGCCGCTCTCCTGGCTCTTTTTCTTCATGCGCTGGGCCTGGGACAGGGACGGGGCGGCCTGGGCATAGTCCATAGCCTCCAGAAAGTTCCGCTGTTCCTCCGGCTTCAGATAGGACAGCTCCACGGCGGGATTGAAGGCGATCTTCTTCTCATCTACCATGTCCAGCACTTCGGGGATCAGGTTCGTCAGGCGGACGAACCGCCGGACGGTATCGCCGCTCACGCCCGCACCTTTTCCCACTTCATCATCGGCGCGGAACTTCGCCGCAACTTGCGGCGAAGTTAGGTCTGTGCGCTGTCCCTGATGCCGGAGGGCGTCCATTTTCATTTTGTAGGCTTTGGCCCTCTCGCTGGGCAGGATGTTCTCCCGCTGGAGGTTGGAGTCTACCATCATGATAACGGCGGCGTCATCGTCCAGTTCTCGGACAATGACGGGGATGGCATCCAGTCCCGCCAGTTCTGCGGCATGGTGGCGGCGGTGGCCGGAGATGATCTCATACCCGCCGTCCGGGTCCGGGCGCACGATGAGGGGATTAGCGATCCCGACCATCCTGATGCTCTCCACGGTCTCCGCCATAGCGTCATCGTCCAGCACCTTGAAGGGATGCCCCTCAAAGGGGTGCAGCTCGGAGAGGGGGAACCGCTGTACCGTTTCCGTCACGGCTTCTGCCGCAGCCACGGTCTGCGCTTCCGGCTCTTTGGGCTTTGCTTTAGGCATTTGTGTTCACCTCGCTTTCTCAATGTGGGTTTATGGGAAAAAGAAAAAAGGCGTGTACCCAGCCCCCAAGATGGGGCAGGATACACGCCTATGTAACCGTCTGCGGACGCAAAAAAAGAGCGGATACCGACCGCCGGATTTCTCCGACAGCGATACCCGCTCTATGAAGTCTTGCTTTGTCTGATGGGCGTCCTACCCTCCTTGCGCCGCCCTGCGCTTTTGTTATCCTCTGTTTTGGGTCAAAAAACAGAACTAACATCACAAAGTCCCGTGTTTTCAGGGCTTTCTGAGTTTAGTTCTAAAATAACACAATCATCCTTTACCAGCACACAATTCACTTTTCCGGCGCGGATGTCAGCCATCATTCTCTCAAAATCGGGTCTCTCAAAATTTGCGCCAGAATAGCCATCATCTATGTAGATGTCGTAGATCCTCAGATCTTCATGGCTCTGAACATATGCTCTCAGTATGTCTCTTTGGCTCCCAATACTATTACTTTCTGTTTTTTTACCGCCGTCACTGTCTGCGTCGTCCTTAGAAAGCCGCAGATAAAGGGCAGTCTCATAAATATCCCTGCTGCTCACTTGCATCACTCCTGACTTTCCGTATTTGCTGAATCCCTTTTAATATTTCAGTTCCGCAATCTGCCTTAGATAATGTTTCAATGCATCTGTTGCGGAATAATCCTCCTTACTGAAATGTACTCTTACCACATAGCCCTCATTTATGTGGGTTGACAAATCTCCCTCCTTACCAGAGATATATTCCTCTACCTTTTTCTCTATGGGCTGCATTTTATCAGTCTGAATTGTGTCAATATCCGGCAATTCTTCCCTTTTCACTTCCATAATCCCTGCGCTCTGGATATTTGCACTCTGCGCAGTCCCCATACCCTGCGATTTTTCCATGAAAACTGACCTTTTCCTTCCTCTCTGCATTCTATGCGGGGCGGGGATTGTCCCATAACTTACGGAGTCCGTTTTTTCCATCACAGTAAGCGTCAAATAGCCCGTCTTTACCTCAGTTAGTTTTTCTGTCATACTTTAAAGCGTTTTTAAAAGGAGGCTAACTGGAGGTCCATTATGGAGCAGTGCCATGCACGCCGTGAAGGGCAGTCAGCCAAGCAATGGCTGGCAGATAATGATATTTCATGAAGAACAAACGGCGGGCTGCGGCATTTGGGTACTGTCGTAATACTTAAGATAAAATTACAGAAAAAAGCTGCATCCAAATTATATTGGACACAGCATCAAATATCATATAGAAATTTAATATAATAAGAAATATAATAATATGTTGAACTATATAGCGCTACAGTCCCTATACATACTGTAGCGCCTAAGTTGAGAATAATCCCTTTTCTTTTCCTTTTCTTTTCCTTTTCTTTTCCTTTTCTTCCAAATTCTATTTCCATTTGACAATGGGAAACAGTAATCGTTGCCTTTCTATCAAATATTGCCTGTATTGTTCACTTGCTTAATCAGTTGCAGGAACTGGCGATATTTTTGTGTACTTCCAGCAAACCGAAATTTAGTCCTATCCATAGACTACACGCATAAAACAGACATCTTTGAGAAGGAACGGAATTTCCAATTATCAATGACTGTCAAAAATACAGGCCCGGATTTGTCAATATATCATCACGAACACAGTCAATCTCAAAACTGTTTTTTTCTTCAAAGACTTCCCAATATCCGACATCGCCATTCACTTCAATTTTCCTTTCCCTCTTGTAAATAAAGCTGTCATAAGAAGGACATACAAACTCAATAGGATCAGGACTCACCCTCTTGAATTTATATACCCAAAAAGAATCCTTTACCCATGTTGTAACACTGAGATACGATAGGATAGTTCCACCTACTACACTGACAGCACCAGTAATTATTGCCATTGCTGCTGCCTCAGGGAAAATGATACTCAATGCAGCACATATCACCGAAACAGCTATGCCTGCTGCAAAATGCCATGATCTCTCTTCATATTGTTTGGTATCCGTATATCCATACAAATTATGATAATATGTCGTTCCAGAAAGCTGCAACTGTTTTGATTTCAAAAAAGAAAAACTTGAATTCACAGAATAAGTACTGCCCAAATTATATTCAACCTCTGTTTGAGGAACAGAAATGAAATCATCAAGGCTATATCTTATTGGCGCTATTGCATCAGTTCCTGAACTCATATCATAGTATAAAATTTCCTGCGTTCTGTTGTCATATACGGCAGTCTGCAGTTTGATTCCGTTCTCATAATATTCAACAACTCGACCAGAATCTGTTTCCTTCGTTTTCAAGCATGCATTATTTTCCAAAGTTATTATATGACAGTCATATTCATCTGTTGATGCATGTACCTCCATCGAAGGTATTATTGATGTTATAAGCATTGCGCAAATCAATAAAACGGAAATGTAATTCACCTTAATTTTCATACAAAAACCTCCTACTTTTGTTTTTTTGTTTTCTCTCTGCATTTTTTCATTTCAAGGAGAATCTTTACTATATTTTCATTTCTTCTAACTTTGACCACATAGGCTAAATTAGGAAAAATTAATAAAACCAACGCTATATTGCACCCACAAAACATTTTTACATGATAATCAAAAACAAGCTGCTTATAAATAATCAAATCCATGATTTCCGTTTCGGCTTCAAGAAATAGATATCTCACCAGATGAAAAAACAGGATTGTTTGAGAAGCACTTAACATATATGCACTTACCAATTCCTTTATATATGTCCGAAAGAAGTTCCCCGTTTTCTTCCTGTCTGCTGAAATTTTATCTTCTTGAATATGCCTTAGTTTTATTAAGAAAAGTACACAGTAAAACGCAAAGCCAATCATGATTGTCATAACAAGAAACAAAATAATGGCTTGTATAGATACTTTCCTATCCCACACTCTGCAGGCCGCAATATCCTTCAAATCAGCATTTTTAAACTGAAAAAACCAAAAGAATATTGCTAATAACATGGACAAATACACAGCCGTCACGCCCAGAACTGCTATCTCAACTTCGTAGATTTGATGGAATCTTTTAATTGCAGAATAACCCTTTTTCATAAAAACTCTCCATTCCGCTGCCTTCGACAGCACAAATAAGCGGTACTTTGATTCCATATAGTAAGATTTGTTTTTAGATAGGTGCCTATTAACGTACTTTTTCAATTTCAGCTTCCCCAGGCGGAATAAGCCCATCCCTCAAAAGCATTTCTGCCAAATTTTTTCGCCCCTAAAACTTCTATAATGCTTTGACTTACTCCGGTTCTTTGGGTGATCGTCCCAGCAGGGACATGTGGCGTTAGCTTCTACACTCGCCTGCTCGATACCTTTTTATCACATTCTATTATGTTCATTGGACCTGTCCTCCTTTCAGAAAGAGCATTCCGAAATACACAATATTTCAAGATGACCCCGTATCTATCCAAAATCAGCAATTTGATATAATAAGTATGCACTCTTTTTATATATTTGTAAATAGATATATTCCAAATATATTATGGATATTTAAAATAGCTTGCTTTTTTTGTCATTTGTACTCATTTTCATATAGCATCCTCTGACTCTTTGAATCCCGCAATCCGCCTTCACCAGTTCACGTTTATAACATACTCCGATAAAAACAACAAAAGAAAAGGGTAAAACGCACCTGTGGTAGTTCTATATATAATGGGGCATGAAGAATTGATTTCTCACTTGTTCATCGACTCTGCGTCCGGCAGTAATCCAACACAGTTACGCCTTGCTTATAAAACAAAGTATCTCCCGTACATTGTACCAATTGGCAGAATGCCCTCATATTTGAAGCGTCTACGGGCTTCTTACTAACGTGACCTTATTATAACTCCCTCCCCCCACTCCATCAACAACGCGGCTGCCCCGGACACAATGGGCGTGGCAAAGGAAGTCCCGGTAAAGGGGCTGTATCCTCCATACAGATCCGGAGCCAGAATACCCACTCCCGGCGCCGCCAGATCGGGTTTCACCAAACCGGCCGAGATCACGCCTATAGTGCGTTCCGCATCCACATAGCCCCGGCCCGAAAAATCCGCATAGCTGTCGTAAGTGCTGTCATAAGCCCCCACAGTAATAACCTTCGCAGCCGTGGAAGGAATGGTCAGCGTAACCTGGGGAGTGGGCTGATAAAAACCGGTACGGCTGCTTCTGGCCGCATAACTGGGCAAATACAAATAATACTGGCCTGTAACCGTCTGTACCGGTTCTATGCGGATTGTCCATACACCGCTGTTAATATACTGCCTGCCTCCTGCCGCAGCATCTGCCATTCCTGGTCCCGGGGCTGCAGTGGCCGCCGGCACGATCAGTTCCAGATAAATCTCCTGAGCTGCCGCATAGGGAAGCGGTTTACCCAGATATACCAGAATCTGGGTCTGCTCCAACTGCAAAGTGTATTTTCCGTCCTCCACCGGCTCCGGCAGCGGCGCCTCCTGCCCCCCGGGGGAACGCAGATAGATACGATAGACATCACTGTAATTTTTCCATAATTGGATGCTTAAGGAACGCTCGTACTCTGCCACCGCCAACTGGATTTCCGCCGGGCGGGCTGTGCCGCCAGGTCCCGTCATACCTGGCGATGCCGTCGCTCCAAATGCCCCGCTCCCTCCGAAAGTCCCGGCTGTGCCACCCCCTCTGAATGCCCCGGCCGTACTGCCTGATGCGGCCCGGTTTCCCTCACCAAACAGATTCCCTGCCACATGTCCTGCGGAATTGCCCTCGTTGCCGCTTCCCACGCAGATCACGGAACGCCCGATCTCCGCCGCATTGTCCAGAAATCGCTCCAACAGAGAACCTCCGTCATGGGAGCCGTAGGTGTTGCCAAAGCTGAGATTAATCACCAGCGGCATCTCCAGTTCCATGGCCTTTTGCAGAGCATAGGTTACCCCCCGCATGATCTCCGTAGTGCGTGGGAAACCTTCCTCTCCGGGCAGCCCCAATTTCACCGCCAGCAGGGACGCAGCAGGCGCTGCCCCCCGATATTGACTGCCTGGTATGCCGGGATTTTCCGCCAAACCGTTCCCGGATATTCCGGGCCTGCTGCCTACGCTGCCATACGCCGGCAGGCATCCCGCCGCAATACCCGCCACCGCCGTACCGTGGCCGCTGGTATCCACACTGGGCAGCAGCATATACCGTTCCTGCACATTGATTGACGCCAGAGCCTGATTAATTTGCTCTGCAGAAAACTCCACCCCCTGGGCAAAGCCGACCGGCGGCTGGCGCTCTCCATTCCCCGCCTCCGGCCGCAGAGTCTGATCCCACAGATACAAAATCCGGGTGCGACCTGCGCCATCCTGGAATTCCGGTCGGGTATAATCAATCCCCGAATCCAACACCGCCAGCAACACACCCTCCCCGGTCAAAAAAGGGTCCCGCAGCGTAACCTGTGTCATACAGGAATCCGCTGCAGGACCCATGTCCTGATAATAGTACCGCTTGGGCTTTTCCACATATTCTATCTCTTCAATATTGCTTACCGCCTCCACCAGCCCTTCCGGCACAGTCAGGATGGCATAACTGTTGATCAGGTACTCCACCGACACCCCCAGAGCCTGCAGGCCATCCAGGCTGCCATGGTACTTCACAATCAATTCCCAGGCCCGGCTTTGGCCGTCAAAGCCCACATTCAGGTTATCCGTCCGCATACGTTCCGCTTCCGGCGTCTCCAGCGCCAGGTTCAACAGGTTTTCCAATTTTTGATTCATAACACACTCTCTGTCCGGGTCTGTCCCGGAATCTGCCGTTTTCTCCTGACAGAGTATGCGCTTCTCCTCCCAAATATGCCCTTTAGCGCAATTCCTGAAAATAGCAGACTCCCTCTGAGAGCCCGGCACGCGCCAGCGCATGGTAAATGTCCAGCATACGCCGGTTGGGCCGATAAAAAACCCTTTCCGTACCCCAGGGAAGTCCTTCAATGTATTCTGCCTGTTCCCGTTCCAGCGCCCCCAGCACTTCCTTAAACCGCTCCGGATCTTTCATTTTCAGCGGACCAAAGCAGCAGAGCAGACAGGATTCCCGGGATTCTGAAGGAGATACGGGCATTGTGACCCGGCGAAAGCTGGCCTTTCCATACTGATTATACTCCCGCACATACTCCACCTTCTCTTCTGCTCCAGCCGGATTCTCCCGAAAAATAACCCCTGTATCCAACAGATGTTTCCACACGGTATTCCGAATCCTTTCATAAGGGGTCGGAAAAGCCAGTTTCTCCTGTATCTGCTTTACCGTATAACCCAGATCCGCAAGATGACGGATCGCGCCTCCGCTGGCCACATCATAGACAAAATCGGACAATGCTCTCTGAAAATATGTCTGTTCCATATCACTCCTGCCAGAATTGCTGTAACGCGGCCACCGCATATGCCGTGGCCCGGCTGCATCCTGTCTCCACTGCCGAGTGCATGGCAAGCTGAGGCAGGCCGATGTCTACGGAGGCCAGGGACACATGAGATGTGGAGATATTGCCCAAAGTCGAGCCCCCTGCCATATCCGAACGGTTGGCAAAGGTCTGATAGGGTACTCCGGCCCGCTGACACCAGAGTTTCATCCAAGCAGCCGAGACGGCATCCGAAGTGTACTTTTGCCCCCCATGATATTTGATCACAATACCGCCGCCAAGCACCGGGCGGTTGGTGGGATCCGCCTTCTCCGGGTGTGCGGGATGTACCGCATGGGCATTGTCCGCAGAGATCAGAAAGCTGTCCGCCACCAGCTGCCTGTACATGGAAGGTCCATAGCCCAGGCTGCTCTGTATCCGCAGCAAAACATCTTCCAGAAATGTGGAATCCGCGCCCTGTCTGGTCCCGCTGCCCACCTCCTCATTGTCAAACACCGCCAGTACATTGGCATATTGCCCGGGTATAGCAGACACAAAACCTTCCAGCCCCGCATATACACATTGCAGATCATCCAGCCTGGGGCTGAGAATAAATTCCCCCTCCCGGCCCAGTAACCGCCCTTTTTCCCGGACATACAGATACAGATCCCCATCCAGTATATCCTCGGGGCATATCCCCAGTTCCCGGGCAATCTCCCGAAGCAGCATCCCCTGGGGAGACTGGGAAGCGGATTCTTCCTGCGGCTCCTGCCACAGCCCCATCAGCGGCAGCATGTCCGCCTGGGGATTGTACGCATAGCCCGAATTGATATCCCGGTTCATATGCACCGCCAGATTGGGAATCACCAGCAAGTCCCTGTCCAGGTTCACCAGCCGCGTACCCACGCCGCCCTCCGGCTCCCGCACCGCCACCCGGCCCGCCACGGACAGGGGACGGTCCAGCCAGGTGGACAGGATCATGCCGCCGTACTTCTCCACATTCAGACGCACATACTGCTTCTCCGCCACCGTCTCCGGCAGAGCCTTCACCTTGAAGGTGGGAGAATCACTGTGGGCCGCCGCAATGTGATAGCCTCTGAAAGGACGCTCCTTTCCCGGACCGGCAGCCTCCGGCAGCCGAAACGCAATCAGAGAAGAACCGTTCCGAATCACATAATAGGAACCGCCCGGCTGCAGTTCCCAGCTGTCCTGCTCCCGCCGCTCCGCAAACCCGGCCTTCTCCAGCCTTTTTTTCAGATTGTCAATTACATGGAATACGCTGGGACTATCCTGAATGAATTCCAGGAGTCCCCTGTTTAACTGTTCTTCCCTTTTTCCTTCCATCTCTGCCCTCTCCTATCTGTCGCGGTAGACAATGGCCCGGGCAACCTGGTCCGCCTGCTCCTGGCCTAACAGCCTGGCCACTATGGCCAGGGAGAAAGAAATGGCGCATCCCATCCCTCTGCCGGTGATCACATGGCCGTCTGTGGTGGCTTCGTCCTGAGAAATCAAAGCCCCCTCCAGATGCTCTTCCCAGCCGGGATAGCAGCCCGCCTTCCTGCCCTTAAGGATCCCTCTGTGCCCCAGTATGCTGGGAGCCGCGCAGATGGCTGCCAGGTATCGACCCGCCCGGTCAAAAGCATCCACCTGGTCCATCAGCCCCTGGTGGGCCTCCAGATTCTTTGTACCCGGCATCCCCCCGGGAAGCACGATCATATCCAGGCTGTCAAAATCCACTTCTTCGAAAAGCATATCCATCCGCACCCCGATCCCATGGGAGCCATTGACCACCTGTTGGCCGTTCACCGACACCATCTGCACTTCCAACTCCGCCCTGCGGCAAATGTCCACCACGGTCAACGCCTCAATCTCCTCATATCCCTCCCCCAAAAAAACCGCAATCCTGCCCATTTATTCCTGCCTCCATCCACTATTTTCTGTTCATAAAAATATTTAATTCATTATACCTTCATTTTTTCCCGCTGTCACCCTTTTTTTTCTGCGCAAAATAGGGTATAATGAATTGTGCGAACGCAGCATCCCATTAAACCTAATATGAAATGAGACATACAGATGGAAATTGAACGCAAATTTACTCTGAAATCACTTCCGGACAATCTGGAGCGTTATCCTCGTCTCCGGATAGAGCAGGCATACCTGTCCACCAATCCGGTGGTGCGGGTGCGCAGGGAAAATGACGAATATTATATGACCTACAAGGGCAGCGGCATGATGGCCCGGGAGGAGCATAACCTCTGGCTCAGCGAAGAGGCCTACTATCATCTGCGGGAGAAAGCGGACGGGAGAATCCTGTCCAAGACCCGTTATCTGATCCCCCTGGAATGTCCCGGCTTCAAGCCCGGTTTCCCCACGCCGCCGAAGGACTACAGCCTCACCATCGAACTGGATGTATTTGAGGGAGAGCTGGCCTCCCTGGTTCTGGCCGAGGTGGAGTTTGGCAGCACCGAAGCCGCTCAGGCTTTCCTGCCCCCGGACTGGTTCGACGAGGACGTAACCTATCGCAAAGAGTATCACAATTCCTACATGGCTTTGCATAAACTGGAGGATTTCATGCCCTCCGGGCACTGAATTTCCGAAACCGTAAAAATAGCCACAGCCGCCTGCATGCCTCGGTTCCGACATGCAGGCGGCTGTGTTCTATGTTTATTCAGGCGGGCTCTTCCCCTTTATGCAGGGAATTATGCCCTGCCGTATGTCTCGGCCAGTTCCCTGATCCTTCCGGCCAATTCGGGCGTCGCCGCCTCCGGCAGCATCCGCCACTCCCAGTTGCCCCCCAAGGTGGAAGGGGTATTGATTCTCCCGGCATTGTCCAGACACAGATAATCCTGCATGGGAATCACGGCAGTGTCCGCCACGCTGGCAAAGGCTGCCCGGATAAAGTACCAGGGAATGTCCCTGCTGCCCCGGATATCCATATATTTTTTGGCGCTGCGCCGGGTCCTGGCGTCCGCATTCTTATACCATCCCAACATGGTCTCGTTGTCATGGGTTCCTGTGTATACAATGCAGTTGCAGGGATAATTGTGCGGCAGATAGGCATTGTCCGCGCCGTCTCCAAATCCGAACTGCAGAATTTTCATGCCCGGATAACCCGTCTTTTTCACCAGGGCAATGACTTCTTTGGTCAAAAATCCCAGATCCTCCGCAATTACATCCAAATCTCCCAGGGACTCCTTCAAGGCTCTGAACAGGTCATAGCCCGGCCCTTTGACCCAGTGGCCTCCTTCCGCCGTCTCATCCCCGTAGGGTACGAACCAGTAAGACTCAAATCCCCTGAAATGATCGATCCGCACCACATCATACAGCCGATAACAGTAGGCGATGCGGCTGATCCACCAGGCATAGCCCGTCTCCCGATGGTACTCCCAACGGTACAGCGGGTTGCCCCACAACTGCCCGGTGATGCTGAAAGAATCCGGCGGACAGCCCGCCACGCCGATGGGCATATTGTTCTGATCCAGTTGAAAAAGTTCCGGATTGGCCCAGGTATCCGCGCTGTCAAAGGCCACATAGATGGGAATGTCCCCCACAATACGGATGCCCTTCTCGTTGGCATAAGCCTTCAATGCTTTCCACTGGGAAGCAAACAGGTACTGCTGGAACTGGTAGAAACCGATCTCCTCCGCCAGTTCTTCCCTGTATTTTTTCAGAGCCCCGGGCTTTCTCAGGCGGATGTCCTCATCCCATTCCACCCAGCACACATACTGAAAATGGCTCTTCACTGCCATGTACAGGGCATAATCCGCCAGCCAGTCCTGATTCTCCTTTGCAAATTCCAAATAGTCCTGCTCCTGCAGCAGGCCGTCCTCTCTCGCCCTTTCGTAGGCTTTGCGCAAAAGTTTGAATCTGGTGAGCCAGATTTTCTCATAATCCACATAGGAGGGATTGCTGCCGTAGTCCACGGCCTCGCACTCCTCCTCCGTCAGATACCCCTCCCGGATCAATGCCTCCAGATCAATATAGTAGGGATTGCCCGCAAAGGTGGAGAAAGACTGATAAGGGGAATCCCCATAGCTGGTGGGCCCCAGGGGCAGAATCTGCCATAGTTTCTGTCCCGCCGCCTCCAGAAAATCCACAAATGCGTAGGCTTCCCTGGAAAAACCCCCGATCCCGTATTTGGAGGGAATACTGGATATGGGCAGCAGAATCCCGCTCTGCCGCCGGGAACCTTTTTTGCTTTTTTTCGTTTTTGTCGCCATATGATCACCTCAACGCCCGACTGTCTGTTTGGGCCTAACGCAGCTTCCAGATATCCTCATTGTATTCGGCAATGGTTCTGTCAGAAGAGAAGAACCCTGCTTTGGCAATATTCACCAGGCTCATACGCTTCCACTTGCCTCTGTCCTCATAGTCCTTCAGCGCCCTGTCCTTCACCTTGATATAATCCCGCAGATCCAGCAGCGTCATGAACCAGTCCTTGTTCAGAAGTTCTTTATACAGACGCTCCAGGTTTTCCTTGTGCCCCACTGCCATGGCCTGCTCACCCACAATAAAGTCCACGGCTTCCTTGATAACTTTGCTGTTGCGGTAGAACTTCTTCGGATTGTAGTCCGCATTGGCGTAGTGGGCGATCACCGCGTCGGATTTTTCACCGAAGATATAGATGTTGTCGTCCCCCACCAGCTCGTGAATCTCCACATTGGCGCCATCGCTGGTGCCCAAAGTCACAGCTCCGTTCAGCATGAATTTCATATTGCCCGTGCCGCTGGCCTCCTTGCTGGCCAGGGAAATCTGCTCCGAGATGTCACAGGCGGGAATCAGCTTTTCCGCATAACTCACATTGTAGTTCTCCACCATCACCACTTTCATATGGGGCGCCACATCTGGATCCTTGTTCACGATCTCCTGTAATACCAGAATCAGGTGAATGATATCCTGGGCAATCACATAGGCAGGGGCTGCCTTGGCGCCAAAGATAAAGGTAATGGGACGTTTGGGAATTTTGCCCTTCTTGATCTCCAGGTATTTGTGAATGATATACAGTGCGTTCATCTGCTGGCGCTTGTATTCATGCAGCCTCTTGACCTGGATGTCAAAGATGGAATCGGGATTGATCTCCACTCCCTCCTTTTCCCTGATATAAGCGGCCAAGGCTTCCTTTTTCTGTTTCTTGATGGCAGCGATGGCGTCCAGGGTTTCCTGATCCTCGCTGTATGCAAGCAGCTTCTCCAGTTGTGCCGCGTCCTTCTTAAAGCCGCAGCCTATTTTGTTCTCCAACAGGGCCGTCAGTTCTTTGTTGCAGGACAGCAGCCAGCGGCGGAATGTAATGCCATTGGTCTTATTATTGAATTTAGCGGGATACAGCTTATAAAAATCATGCAGTTCCGTCTCCTTCAGAATCTCCGTGTGGATGGCGGCCACGCCGTTGACGGAAAAACCATAGTGGATGTCAATATGGGCCATGTGTACTCTCTTGTCCCGGTCAATGATCTGAACCTTCTCATTGGGATAAAGTTTGCGCACCCGCACATCCAGTTCCTTGATAATGGGTACAAGCTGGGGAACCACCTTCTCCAGATAAGCCAGGGGCCACTTCTCCAGTGCTTCCGCCAGAATGGTGTGATTGGTGTAAGCACAGGTCTTGCTCACCACGCCGATGGCCTCATCCATGGAAAAGCCCTTGTCCTGGGTCAGAATGCGGACCAGTTCCGGGATCACCATGGTGGGATGGGTATCATTAATCTGGATCACCGCATGTTCGTTCATTTTGTGCAGATCATACCCCTTGGCCTCCAGTTCTTCCAGAATCAGCTGCGCCCCGTTGCTGACCATGAAATACTGCTGGTAGATCCGCAGCAGATGGCCCGCTTCGTCAGAATCGTCCGGATACAGGAAGAGCGTCAGGTTCTTGTCGATTTCGGTCTTGTCAAAATCAATGCCTTCCTCCACCATGGACTCATCCACTGTCTCTATGTCAAACAGATGCAGTTTGTTGATCCCATTCTCATATCCCACCACGTCGATATCATACAGACGGCTCTTTACCTTCTTTTCGCCGAACATGACAGTGTAGGAAGTGTTGGTCCTGGTGAGCCAGGACTGCTTCTCAATCCACTCGTTCTTCTCCGCAGTCTGCAAATTATCCGCAAACACCTGCTTGAACAGGCCGAAATGATAATTCAGGCCGATACCGTCCCCAGGCAGCCCCAGAGAGGCAATGGAGTCCAGGAAGCAGGCTGCCAGACGGCCCAGGCCGCCGTTGCCCAAAGAGGGTTCCGGTTCCGCTTCCTCGATCTCAGCCAGGCTCTTGCCCTTGGAAGCCAGCAATTCTTCCATCTCCCCATAGACCTGCAGGTTAATCAGATTGTTGCTCAGCAGCTTGCCGATCAGGAATTCCGCGGAGATGTAATATACTTTCTTCTCTCCGGTGATGGCGGCTTTTTCCCCCATCAAATCCTTGGTTACATTCAGGACGCTATAATACAGTTCCTGACTGGTACAGTCGGCAATGTCCTTCTTGTAAAGATCTTTCGTCCATTTTTGCAGTCTCTCTTCCAAAGTCATTTTGTGTCCTGCTCCTTTCTTAATTTAAATTTGATTTAAGTTCCGCATCTTCCCTGCAAGCGCACATACACTGTGATCAATTCCTGGCCGCTTCGCGTCCATGCCTTAATCAGCTTACTTTCCATTGTCCACGGAACCTTATGTTTCGCTCATTATGCCTATTATGCCTCGGAAAACGTTTTCCGTTTCATTCATCATACTAGATATTATTTCCTTTGTCAAACCCTTTTTCTATTTTTTTCCAACATTTTTTTCGGTGCCCGGGCCCGCAATGTATCGCCGCAAAATACGGCATTGTGACTCTGTAGGGCTTGTGCTATAATCCTTGTGTGAGATAGATAAGAGAATCGTGAAAAACGGAGTAAATGTTGAATAAAATACATATTCAACTATTGATTTGAGTGCGCGCAACAGCGCGCAGATGGGGGTAAAGATATGAAAACCAAGGGTATTGCCATGCTTTATGCCATAGCTGCGGCAGCTTTATACGCAATCAATATCCCCCTGTCAAAACTGATTCTGGGACATGCCGGCGCAACCATGACAGCGGCCTTTCTTTATCTGGGGGCTGGAATCGGGCTGCTGCTCTGGGGAAGTATTGAAAAATTTGTCAAAGCCGGGAAGCGGCAGGAACATTTAACCGGAAAAGAAATGCCCTATACGGTCGCCATGGTGATATTGGATATCGTTGCACCCATCTTACTGATGCTGGGCATCGCGAGAACCACCTCCGCCAATGTATCCCTGTTAAATAATTTTGAGATTGTGGCCACCTCTCTGATCGCACTGATCCTTTTTAAAGAAAAAATCTCTTCCCGGCTATGGCTGGCCATACTTATGGTTACAGCCGCCAGCACAATCCTCAGTTTTGAAGGCATCGGCGCGTTTACTCTCAACGAAGGCTCCTTTTTTGTACTGGGAGCCTGTATCTGCTGGGGATTTGAAAACAACTGTACCAAAAAGATCAGCCACAAAAGTTCTACGGAGATTGTGGTCATAAAAGGCTGTTTTTCCGGCATGGGCAGTTTGGCCATTGCCCTGCTGCTGGGAGAGTCCGTGCCTGCTGCCAAATGGGTTATCGCCATTCTGCTCTTGGGATTTGTGTCCTATGGCCTGAGCATTAAATTCTACATCATGGCCCAGCAGCATCTGGGGGCTGCAAAGACCAGCGCCTATTATTCCATCGCCCCCTTCCTGGGCGTGGCATTCAGCATGGCACTGTTGGGGGAAAAGCCCTCCCTGCAGTTTTATGTGGCAATGGCAATCATGGCCGCAGGCGCGGCAGCCCTGGTAAAAGATACGGTCTAGCACAGGGGCTGGTCAGGGCCGCTACCGAATCAGATACACGAAATAGGCCGCATATCCCGCCAGCATCACCAGACCGCCCAAGCGGCCCAGCTTCTTTTTCGGCAATACACATAACAGGAGCAGGACCATGGCTCCCACCGCCACCATACTGTCCACCAGAAAACTGGCGCTGTAGGTAACAGGCGTGATCAGCGCCGCCGTTCCCACCACGAACAGGATGTTAAAGACATTGCTTCCCACGATATTGCCCACTGCAATGTCCGCCTTCCCCTTGACGGCGGCGGTAACACTGGTCACCAGTTCCGGCAGGGAAGTGCCGAAGGCCACAATGGTCAGGCCGATGAGCCTGTCGTCCATCTTGAACAGCCGGGCCAGTTCCGAGGCGGCGTCCACCGTCACATCCGCGCCCCAGACGATGAGTGCGCCTCCAATGAGAATGGACAGAATCATACGCAGCGGCGTGTCCTTCTCCGTCAGTTCCGGCACATCCTCCGTCACGTCCTGCCCCTTTCTGGCCATGCGCAGCAGATACAGCAGATACACGATCATCAGTACCCACAGAATCCCGCCGTCCAGACGGCTCATCGTGTTGTCCGTGAGTCCCAGCAGAGCCAGCACCACCGTGATGATAATAGTGAAGGGAATCTCATAGCGAATGGTGGATTTCTTCACCGCGATAACCCGGATCACTGCCGTCAGTCCCAGAATTACCAACACATTCATGATATTGCTGCCCACCACATTGCCGATGGCAATGCCTGCGCTGCCCTCCCCTCTCAGCGCGGAAGCGATACTCACCGCCGCCTCGGGGGCGCTGGTGCCCATGGCCACAATGGTCAGGCCGATCACCAGTTGGGGAATCCCGAACTTGTCCGCGATCTTGGAAGCTCCGTCCACAAACCAGTCCGCCCCTTTGATCAGCATGATAAATCCCACCACCAGTAACAAAAGCTGTAAAGCTATCTGCATAATATCCTCCATTCTCGACGCACCGGGGCGTCAACATACTCTTTCCGCAGAACTTCCGTGGCCCGGAGGATTCTGCCGCAGGCAATGGATTCCGCGCTCTGCAAGGACTCTATTGCCATGAATGTGATAAATCATGAATGCCATAAATCAAGAAAGACTTTCAGCACATATTCCTATGTGCTAAAAGTCTTGTTCTTCTACAGTCCTGTAAAAGCGTGTAACCACGGCAAACGCGCCGGGGTATGTTGATTACACCTTTGCAACTACTCCCTTTTAACTTGTGGACAGGATACCATATTTCCCGTAGCCCGTCAAGCATTTTTTCCGGTCTTTGAATGATTCGTGAGTGATCAGCAGGAAAGCAGGATTACCGCCCCGTCGTAGGCCTCCATGGCCGAGAGCAGAAGCCTGTCCTCCCGCAGTTCCACGGAAATCCCCTTCCTGTGAAACTCCCCCGAAATCTGCCAGTGCCCTCCCGCCTCCGGAAGTTGCACCTCAACCACATTCCCACATGCCTCAAAGGAATGGGCCACCACCAGCATCTGCGCACCATCCTCTCCCCGGCGGCACACCGCCTGCCAGCCCCGCAGATGGTTGTAGCTGTCCACACGGGGCCCCTGTCGGAAGGAACGCCCGTTTCTGATCACCGGCGCACAGCGCTTATAAAATGCCATACCCTCCTCCGCGATCCTCCACTGCCATTCCTCCAGGCCGCACACATCCCCCGACAGGCACATGCGTCCCAGGAAAGTATTGCTCAGGGAATAATAAAGCCGTTTTTCGCTGTCCTTCCGGCGCAGCACCGCCCAGATCTGGCTCTGGGCCGGCAGGATGGCCCTGGTCACATTGGCGGCGATCACCGGGATCGCATTGCACTCATGGGCATCGGAGAAGGAAGCCATACTGGCCAGGGCCTGCATGGAAGGTTCCGTGCGGTGTCCCCCGGAGGAACAGTTCTCTATCACCAGATCCGGCAGCTCCTGACGCAATTCCCTGAAAAAGTCCTGGCTGGCCGCCATATTCTGCCGCAGGCCTTCTCCCAGGGACTCCGCACCGTCACAGCCTATACCGATATTGTCATTGTAATCCACTTTCAGGTATCCGAAACCGCACTGCCTCAGATTTTCCGTCACCCGCTCCCGAAGATATTCCCGCACCCGGGGCTTTCTCATGTCCAGAAAACGCCTGTGTCCCGTCTGCAAAGGGAATCCGTCCCTGTGGAGAAGGTATTCCTCCTCCCGGAAAATCCGGGATGCCTCCCCCGCCACCTCCATCTCATACCAGAGCCCCGGGATCATCCCCGCCTCCCGCACGGCCCGGGCCACATGGGAAAGCCCATTGGGAAACTGCTTCTGGTTGGTGATCCAATCTCCTATATCGGACCAGTCGCTGCCGTTCTGGATATGCCAGCCTGCGTCAATGACGCAGTAGGTAATTCCCCTTCCTCTCAGGGCATCAACGATTTTCAGCATATTTTCCTCTGAGGGATTTCCCCAAGTGGTACAATACTCATTAAATATAACAGGAAGTGTACGCTCCACTTCCGGCACCTTGTCCAGATTGGCCCTCTGGGCAGAAGTCAGACGGTAACTGATACCGTCCACATCCTCACAGGCTGCCGTAATAATCGCAGGAGGCGTTTCAAACACCTGGTCCTTTTTCAGGTATTTCATCCAATGACCGAATTCCCGGTCAGCCAATCCGCCGGACAGGGCGATGCGGTCATCCCGGTTGTACACCTCCATCTGCCAGGAAGCCGGATGGCATACTTGTATGCCTATGCCGTATCCGTACTTCCTGTCCTCGGCAATCATCCACGGAAAGTAACGCCGCACAGGCATGGAACCCACCTGTCCGAAGCGCAGGCTGTTGGCCCCGATCCGCAGCCAGGCGGGCTCAAGCTGCAGATCCAGAAACGGAACACTCTCCAGCTTGCCCTCCATACTCCACTTGCTCTGCATGCGGTGGAGCACCAGATCCTCCATCCGAAGTTCCGGCTCCAGACCGGAAAAAGCACACAAATTGTAGGAGGAAATCATCTCCACCCCAACTTCGGCCTCCCTGCGGGAATGCAGCCGGGTATACTGCACCGTGAACAGGCTCCCCTCCGTATACTCCAGTATATGGGAAACCTCCACCCCCTCTCTTTCCAGCACGGTGGTCACCCGCAGAACCGCTCCCTGCCGCTCCTCCTTCTGCTCCCGGAACACCAGCCCCGTCACCGTAGCGCTGTTTCTCATGGAATGCCCATGGGAAAAACCGTCGGGATAGGCATCTCCCAATAGTTTCATCTGGACCACCGGCTCAATATTCCACCATCCCTCCAGAATCAGCCTGTCCTTCAGTTCCCAGGGAAGCAGCGTCAGACCACAGGTCCCCGTGTCCCCCTCCAGCAGGTAAACGGCGCACATATCGCCCAGCCGAAAGCTACTGTATATTTCCTTCATAACATGCATTCCTTTCTGAAAGCCAGCCTCGGTATCTGTCAATTTTGAAAACAGATCTCCAACACATTGGCATAGGCCGTGGGCAGCTTTTGGGGCAAATCCACCACCAGCGCGCCGAGATGCTGACAGAATCCCACGGGGCCATGGCCCAGCAGCCTGACGGCGCGCACCTGCTCTCCGGCCTCCAGGCTGGTGATCACCGTGCTTCTGCGCCCTGTGGATTTCATCACATAGGCATACAATTTCCCATCCTTCTGTACAAAACGGAAATCATCATCATCCCAGTCCACCTGCTCTTCCCGGAAACCGTCAATCACCACACTGGCATGTCCTTCCCCTGCGGTTCTCCAGGGCCTGGTGCCATATACGGCCTCTCCGTTTATGGCAAACCATTCTGCAAGTTCTTCCAGGATCCACTGGGCTTCCTCGTCTATGGTCCCGTCCGGGCGCTGCAGAATATTTAAAAGGAAGGTCCCGTTCTTGCTCACGGTGTCCACCAGAATATCCAGTATGTGGTGAGGCGTCTTATATTTTGCCTTCCTGTCATAGAACCATCCGCCGATGCAGGTCTCGGACATCCAGGGATCGGGAGAGATGCCATGAAGCTGGCTTCGCTCTATGTCCAGCGCCCCCACCTTATAGATATTCTCCGAGCGGTTTTTCTGGGTGTATACGGCCTGGTTTCTGCCATGGATATTCTCCGATGCATTATACAGATAGGCCACCGCTTCCAGGCCATAACGATATGCCTCATCCTCCGCTTCCGCCCCCTGGCAGAAGGGCAGGGAACTGTCGGAATAAAGCAGATCCGGATGGTAATTATCTATGATCTCTTTCATCACCTTCAGCCAATATTCGTGGAATTCCCTGTTCTGGGTCAGCCAGATCCACGGATCGGGTTCCCCCGGCCCTGTCACATGCTCATAATTGTCATGATAAAAATCCCTGTAAGCCGGGTCATTGCCGTCATAGGGAACGCCTGCATAAGGGCCGTAGCTGTCGGCCCCCTTGTTGTCTTTCCACCACCAGAAAGAGGCTCCCAGGTGCTCCGTCAAGCCAAAGGGCATATGATATTTTTCGCAGGCTGCCTTCCACAACCCGCAGATATCCTTCTTCGGCCCCATATCCACGGAATTAAACCGATTGTACCGGGACTTGAAATTGAAGAAATGATCATGGTGGGAAGCCTGGGCTACAAAAAACCGGGCGCCCGCCCTGTAATATTTCTCCATCAGGCCCTCCGGGTCAAAATGTTCCGCCTTCCACAGCGCGCAGATGTCCTTATAGCCGAACTTGGACGGATGGCCGTAAGTCCTCAGATGGTATTCATACTGTTCCGTCCCCTGTATGTACATATTTCTTGCGTACCAATCCCCGCACATGGGTACGGACTGGGGCCCCCAGTGGCTCCAGATCCCGAACTTTACGTCCCTGAACCACTCAGGGCACCGGAATTGTGTCAGTGATGCAAATGTCGCCTCGTACATGATCTTCTCCTCCATATTGGAATATCTTGACATATTTCCGAAATAAATCTATGCTTACAGTATAGGTACAAAGGCTCCGGCAGTCCATGCGCTTTTACATCAACAATATGGAGATTTCAACATGAGATATGAGTTTAATAAGGAATTAGTCGCAAATATAAACCATTGGAATATGGAGATTGATGACAGCGGATTTGTGTATCTACTTCATGACAACTGGCACAGCGAGGCGGTCTGTTCGCCTTATTCCCGCCTGTACCTGGTCTCTGACGGGGAAGGACAGATCGACGCGGGAGAAAAACGACTGCTGCTCCGGCCCGGGTATGCCTACTTCATCCCTGCCGGGTTTACTTTCAGCTACAGCTGCGCCGACTATCTGGAAAAACTGTATTTTCATCTGCGGCTGGTAAAGCCTGACGGCTATGACCTGGCCCACAGTCTGGGCTTTGTGGCACAATGCCCTGTTGAAAAAGAACTATTTAATGACATGCTCCGGCAATACCGGGGAAACAGCTGGGAAGATGTGTTTCTGCTGGAACAGGAGATTCGCAGTCTGACCTTCCGTCTGCTGGGGCAGTACGGCATTCTGCAAAAATCCGTAGCCTCTTATACGCCGCTGGTGGAAGACACCATGCACTACATCCATGCCCATCTGTCCGCGGGGATTACCATCGGACAGATCGCGGCATCCCTGTTTACCTCTGAAACCACCCTGTCCCGGCGCTTCCATCAGGAGACCGGCAGAACCATTCATCAGTATGTAGAGGATATGGTCTTTCAAGCCGCATGCAAGCGCCTGGCTGTGGGCAGCCAGCCCATTGGCGAGATCAGCGGGGATCTGGGATTTTGCGACCCCTTCTACTTTTCCCGGCGCTTTCGCCAGCGCTACGGTGAACCGCCCAGCCAGTACCGCAGGAGGCTGCGCATCTGATGTGCCCTAACACTGATTGCTCTGCGCATAGGCAGCCTCCGCCGTCCCGGGATCCGCTCCTACCGCTTCTGATTGATGGGCTGAATGCCTTCCTTGCGGGCGTTGTGGGTCTGATTCTGATTTTCCGGCGTCACTTTCTGGGTTATACAGTTGAATTTGTCATGATTTTCCTGTTGGTTTTGACGCTCCTGTTCTTTTTTATCCATCTTATCACCTCATGGATAGTATGCGCCCTGCCCCTTCTTTTATGTATGCCGTCCCCGGGATTTATGGGGCAGAACAGCCCCTCATTTATCATTTCCAGGCATTTTAAAAAACAAGATTGCTGCCCCTGTCAGCAAAACACTCAAACCAATAATTCCCGTCGGAATCGGACCAAGCAAGCTGCTTTTTGAAGATAATGATATCCATGTCCCTACTTCTCCGATAATATCTGAAGCCCCATGAATAATTGCAGCATACATGCAATTTTTTGTCTTTAATGTAATATAAGACATCCATGTTCCAAGTACGATCGTTACTAAAACCATCATTAGCATTCCTGTATATGGCGCTCCGAAATAATCTGTACCATAATTCATGCCATAGTATATTAACGGCGCGTGAGCCAGCCCCCATAATACGCCGTTTATCAGCACGGCACATTTCACAGACATTTCCCTGCACAGCAAAGGAAGCATATATCCCTGCCATCCAATATCTTCACCGAGAGCAATATACCATACAGGAAAAGCAATCGCTGACACCACATACACAATGAAGCCCATTGTGAACATCGAGCCGATTGTCAGTTCTATATTCTGGGGGGCGCCAAATGCTCCATATGTTGCAGAAATATATCTGCCTTGAAAATCCAAATCATCAGGAAATAGCAGAAAGAACAATATTGTCCCCAGAAAGATGGCCGCGCCGGGGAGCAGCGCTGAGAATATCAATGCTCTCTTATTCTCAAAAATTTTTGTGCTGAAATTCAGTGATGTTGTATCTTTTGTTAGCTTTCGGGTGATAAAAACAGACAGCGCAGGTGTTCCCATAAATACTGCCGGGAAACTTATAAACGCATATACTTTTTCTCCCAGGCTTGGTATAATAATCGCAATAATCCAGGGAATATATAATATTCCAAATACAAGGGAAAGAAATATCCCTATTCGCTTCTTAGCGATGTCTTCTGTTTTAATTTTCATCATTCTCCTTTCTCAAATCAAAACCCATCTGCAACATAAATCCATATGCTCCCTGGTCAACCATTGCATACAGTTCTTCTTTGGATGCTTCTATTAAACCGGATGCAATAAAGCAGGCAAGCCCATGCGTGTAAATTATGGAATTCATAAAAAATCCTTTAGCTTTATCAACTGGTATTCCTGATTGTTTTGCTATCTGATCTATCATAACTGCGTTTGCGTCAGCCATTGTGAGAATCTCAAAACCACCGGCATGATATCCACTTTCGCCACTCATATACAGAAATCGAAACAGGTTCGGTTCATCAAATGCAATATCAATATATTTTTTCCCCACATTTGAAAAAGCCGGCATTCCTTCCGAAGCAGAAAGCATTTTTTCATTCGCGTAATGCAAAGCATATTCTGTCAATGCGTTACGGAAGTTTACCATATTGCCAAAATGCCATGAAATTGGCTGGGTAGAACAACCGATTCTCCTGGCCAGGGATTTGATATTAATTGAAGAATAGCCATCTTGTATCAACATGTCTAATGCATGTTTCAATATGGTTGCTTTGGGAATTTTGGGATTGCTTGGCATACTGCCTCCTCAATACTATAAACACTTTTACTGTAAACTCTTTTATAGTATTGCATGTAAATATTTAAATGTCAAGTATTTTCAACCCGCCAGGTACCTGTAGGCAGGCAGCAAAAAAACAGCCGAAAACCTGATTCTCTAAAGAATTCTTTGAGTTTTCGGCTGTTTTCAGCTAATGCGGTTGGTGGGACTCGAACCCACACGTCTTTCGACATAAGAACCTAAATCTTACATGTCTGCCAATTCCATCACAACCGCAAAAGAACCTAAATCTGGCGCGTCTGCCAATTCCGCCATATCCGCAGATCCATGTGCCCGCACATGGCTGTATCGGACACAGATATGATTATATCGGCCCATAAGGCTTTTGTCAAGTAAATTCAACCTTTTCTCATGACTGCCGCTTAAGCAGGCCGCCCCGGTGTTTCCCCGATATGCCGTATGATGTCCCGGTTGATTTTCATCAGGAAATAAGTGCTCATGCCCAGACTCATAAATTCCGCTATGGGAAAGGCCCACCAGATCAAATCCACATTGCCGCTCAGGGACAAAAGATACGCCACCGGCAACAGTACGCAAAGCTGCCGGGCAATGGATACCACCATACTGTACACACCATTGCCCAGGGCCTGGAATACGCTGCCCACCACAATGCAGTAACCCGCGAAACAGAAACTCAGGCAGATTGTCCGAAGAGCAGGCACCCCAATATCCAACAGTTCCTGGGTGGCATTGAAGAATCCCAACAGCTGGGCAGGAAACAGTTCCATAGCCAGCAGCCCCGCCAGCATGATACAGACGGCGAACAGAATGCTGCTCTTCATGGTCCGGATTACCCGCTCCCGATGGCCGGCGCCATAGTTGTACGCGATGATGGGAACCATGCCGTTGTTCAAACCGAAAATGGGCATGAAGATAAAACTTTGCAGTTTAAAGTACACGCCAAACACTGTCTGGGCCGCGCCAAACGCCGCCAGAATCAGGTTCATGCCATAAGTCATAACCGAGCCGATAGCCTGGACCACAATGGAGGGTGCCCCCACTTTATAGATCTGCCCGATTAACTGCAAGTCCGGCCTGAAGCCCCGCAGGGACAGATGAATCTCCCTGTTGCATTTCCAGTTGAAAAATACGGCCAGCACAGCGGCCACTATCTGCCCGGTAACGGTGGCTGCGGCCGCCCCTGCCACCCCCATCTCCGGCAGTCCGAAATATCCAAAGATCAGAATGGGATCCAGGATCAGGTTTACCACCGCTCCCACCCCCTGAGTGATCATGGTATAGATGGTCTTGCCCGTGGACTGCAGAATCCGTTCAAAACAAATCTGCAGAAATATGCCGAAGCCTGCGCAGCAACAAATGGTCAGATAGGTGATGCCGTATTCCTGCACCTGCAGGATATCCGTCTGGCTCAAGAAAAAAGGCCCGCTGACAAAGATTCCCACCAGGGCAAACACCAAGGCGCTGGCCGTCTCAAGAAAAACACCGTTGGCCGCGATGGTATTGGCCTTGTCATACTGCTTCTGTCCCAGGGTCTTGGACAAAAAGGCATTGATACCCACTGCCGTCCCCACCGCCACCGCAATCATCAGGGACTGGATGGGAAAGGCCAGAGACACCGCCCGCAGCGCATGCTCATCTATTCGGGATACAAAGATGCTGTCTACAATATTATACAGAGCCTGCACCAGCATGGAGATCATCATGGGCAGGGACATGGTGATCAGAAGTCTGTCTATGGACATCACGCCCATCTTATTCTCTTTTCTTTCGTCTGTTGCCTGTGCCATCTCTTTCGTCCTCCATTGCCTGTACAACTTTGTAAAATGATGTTTCTCCGTATTTGGTCCGCAAAAGCCAATAAAAAAAGCCGGAACCCAGAACCTTTCCAGCTTTCCAACATGAATGAGACACGGGGGATTCGAACCCCCGACAACCTGATTAAAAGTCAGGTGCTCTACCGACTGAGCTAGTATCCCACAAAACAGGGCTAGCTGGATTCGAACCAGCGACTGCAGCAGTCAAAGTGCTGTGCCTTACCGCTTGGCGATAGCCCTATACAAGCGTTCCACTCTGACAGCTTCGATAAAGAGGGTGGATAAAGGGATTCGAACCCTTGGCCTCCAGAGCCACAATCTGGCGCGCTAACCAGCTGCGCTATACCCACCATATCAGGATAAAAGGCAAACCCTTTTATCCTTAAACGTGCTCGAAGGGATTCGAACCCCCGACCCACGGCTTAGAAGGCCGTTGCTCTATCCAGCTGAGCTACGGACACATTTTTGGCTCACACTCAAACCAACGAAGCTTATTTTAACGTATAATCCGACTCTTGTCAACACTTTTTCTAAAATATCCCTTGATTTATGTAAACAATTCAGCCCTCCCATTCATAAAAGCGGCTCTTCACATCCGACGCCGCTTATGCGGCTCAGCTTTTTTCCGTCTTGCTGTCATCCGGCCTCATAGGGATCCAAGCTCACTGTAAGAACACCGTCTTTTGCTGTCACATTAATCACGATAGGATAAGGGAGCGTATTCACAAATTTTAAGTCCTTTGAATTTCCGGCAATCGTAGCATCCATTCCATGGGGCACATAATCTACAGGAAGAGAATGTGCATAACGCTCCGTAGCCGGAATCCCGGCCATAATCAGGGAAGCATATAATGTGGATGAAACCTGACAGATCCCTCCTCCGATGCTCTCCACCTCTCTGCCGCCGGCAAAAGAGGGCCCCAGCACATATCCGTTAGCACGGGTTCTGGGCAAAACAGTCTTGTTAAAAGAAAACTTCTCCCCGGGCTGCAGAACAGTGCCGTTTACCCGCTGGGCCGCCAACTCCACATTGACAGCTCTCTGCTCTGACGTATCATACAAGGTAGTAAACTCACCGATCTCCGTTCTTTCATTTCCGGTCATGGCAATCCTGTTTTCAATTTTCCCGTACTCCAGATAATGCCTGCAGTATGCACCATAGTCTCCGCCGAAGGCCGCCTGGAGGTCTTCATATTTCATGTATGTATGCAGGCAGAAAATCCCATCTCCGGAACGCCCCTCAAAAATTCCGCAGGTCACAAAATGCTGAAAAAGCTTTTCCTCGTCAAAGCCAATGGCTTCCTGAAGATCCGCATTATCATTATAATAGTATTCTGCATTAAAGACAGCCCTGAAGCTGTCATAATCACTTTCATTGATCTGTACTCTGTACGCCGCCTGGACTCGCACAGGGAGAATCAACATCAAAAACGCGAACAATCCTATCATTAAACCAATACTATACTTTTTCACCTTTATATCCTGCCTTGCTTCTCTCATTTTTTTCAGCCGGCTTCTCCGCTCTGCCGCTTTCCGCCGCTATTTATTATTCTCTGCCAAAATCAGCCAATTGTCAAGTAATTCCGACATTTTTTCAGTACATTGTTTTTGTTTCGCTGTTTTCAGCTTGCCAAAAATCAAAAAAAATTTTATAGTATAAAAAGATATTTTTTGAAGAGGAACATTTT
>OFFU01000651.1_pt1 | contig 33426 bp, 31 predicted proteins | sample 1521451 | NCBI WGS metagenome assembly OFFU01 (sample SAMEA3504106, study PRJEB24116) | mouse gut metagenome | biome: mouse gut; feature: mouse-associated habitat; material: faeces | place: Denmark | collected 2011 | reverse complement strand
TAGGTGCCAGCCCTAATTTTCAACCGCTACTAAAAAAGTTTAGCGGACAGTAATAAAATATTATAGGCATCCGCCTATTATCTTTGCATGAAATATTTACACCACAAAGATAATTCTTGAAAACGTCAGTCGCAATAGGACTATACATAATTGCCATATATCTGCAACAATAATATACGTTTTCCGCTATTGAACCATCCTTCATGATACATACGCATAAGAAAAAGATTCATTTCATGCAGTATGCGACATGCGTAAAAACTATAAATTGACCGACGGTCCCACATACGAATCGCGCAGACCGCCCCAGTCCACCACCACTCGCTGTATCATCTGACCGGCATCTATGGCATGAAGCTTCAGGGTGTGAGTCTTTTTCCGAGGATCTATTTTGAACCGGAATTTATTCACAGTGCTATTGCGCAACACATTCGCCTTCCATTCCGACGACCATTCCACAGGATGATACGATACTGTGATCATATCTTCGCTGTCGACCGATACCCCATACCGAGTATCGCATCCGTCATTCAACGGAAACAACGGTAATGCATACACCGTTACTTCTATGGTGTCACACGATATCTCCGGCAACTCATACACTGCCACAGCCCCGCTGGGATCCGCTCCTGGACTGTCTTCCCCAAGCTGCACAACACTCCAGTCAAATCCGAGACCGTCAATGACATTGATCCGTTCGGATTTATATACGGGCGATGCGATGTCAACCACGCAGCATCCTTCCATTGACCGTTGCTCTGACTCCGGCTCAATATCAGCCTTAACAGATGCCACATTGTCCGTAATGACTATATCAGGCATATTCTGATATTTTGCGACAAAGCCTGGAGGCACCGACATCATGCCGGACCATTTTCCGCCAAGCAAAGAATTATACCTGTTGTTAAGAGCGTTTATGCTGTCGTAAGCCATCCGGGACTGTTCTCCGGCCCAATTGGCACGTGCGTAATCACCCTTGTCACGATATTCAGCATTAAGTTGAGCCATAAGGAACTTACGGTTCATCTGATACGCCGCCATGACAGGATACCCTATCATCTCGAATAGCGGAGCCTTGAGACTGTCAGGAAGCTCACTCATTATCATGGATATCTCATCGGACATATTCCTATAGTCATCAAGTCGCCCTCTGGCATCATTATAATTGTCAAAAGAGAAATCGGTGGGTCCGAGCTGTTCAAGATGAGGAGTATCCCACTCATATTCCCACCCCATGTATTCCGGCTTACGGCTCCACGCAAGCCGGTAATACTCGTCAAGCAATCTTTGGAAACGCGGCAACAGTTCATCTCCGAAAATCCCTGCAAGCATTGACGGCTGATGAGCGTTGACACTACGTATGTCAAAGGCTTCAACATCCCATGCCATCTCAAAGAATGTCTGTATAGCCATCTCCATCGGTTTTATGTCGCCGACATTCAGAAGCCAATATCTGTCCGCTCCATAATCGTAAGCCTTCTTCAGCTCTTCATACATAAGCACAGGAGGTGTCGTGCATAGCCATAAGTAATCATGAGGCGTGCCGAGATACGATGTATGGTAATACACTCCCGACCCTCCTCTGCGACTGCGTTCCACAGAATCATTAAGATGCTTCCAATAACCGTAATTATCGTCAGGCCATACAAGAGTTATGTCGTCAGGTATATCAAGACCTGCCTCATAGACATCCAGGGTCTCCTTATAAGGCACAAATATCTGTGGCACCTCACTCGCACTGCGCCCCAGACGTTTTTCAAGTATGCCTCTCTGGTCCTTTATCACTTCTCCAAGCACCTCGATACGCCTCTCCATAGAAAGATCTCCGCGCATACCCTCGTCATGCACTCCACGCATAGCCATGGTGTAAATATTCTCATATGAAGCTGATTCCTTGACGCGCGCATCCATTTTTGAGTATATGACCGCCTTATTGGTTACATAATTCCACTCTCCGTCACGTCCTGTATCCCACTCTGACTTTGCTGCATTATTGAACAGCATAGGTTCGCAATGGGAAGTGGTTATGATTATGCCGCAACTGTCAACCACCGCTTTACTCTCAGGATGAGAATAAAACGCCCCGGTACACGCATGCATAGCAGGAGCAAGCATATTACCCTTAAGCCTCAGCAACAGCTCACACACACGCTCATATGTGCGCGGACCGATGTCGCCAAGCACTTTTTCATAGTTGCCTGCAGCCCATGGCAGCAGCCCCCAGTCCTCATCGTTTATGAATATTCCGCGGTATTTCACTGATGGAGCCTCAGAAAGATAATCAGCATATATCCTCACGTTATCTCTTCTCTTCACAGGCACATCGGCCCACCATTCCCATGGAGATACCCCCATAGACTCACTCACTGAAAACGACCCATAGGCTGCTCCGCGGCGGTCGCTTCCGGCTATGACGAGAGCATCTGAGATTCCTGGCAACGGATTTTCAATGTTTATTATCCTGTAACGCTCCCATTCGCCTGTTATGGGACTCACATCAAGCACCCCTTTCCTCACAAGAGCATCAATGTAACAGCTCTGTCCTATGGTGCCTATTATCACAGCCTTTGAATTTCTCCCGGGAGCATACACAACTCCGGTCTCTACACCGGTGACACGTGACACGTCTGCAGCAAACATTCCTGCCACTTTCTTTACGACAGGAGAATCACCCTCATCGATCAGAACATCACACCCCGCAGGATCAAAAGGCTTCACACCAGCCTTCTCCGGCTCGGCAACATCTCCGAAACAGACCTCCAGTAATGATCCTTGTGAACGGGCGAAACTGTCGCCCACAGATACTACAGCCATAAATACTGACAATATCCCTGCGACAATGCCTTTACATCTGTACATGAAAGCCTTCTTTTTATGAGATTACTTCAATATCCAGTAGTCACACCTTAGCACCTCTGACTCATCATCGCCACGGAACAGCAGATATACATCATGCACACCTTCAACATCACCGATTTCCGTTGACTGTTCCTGCCATTTGTCGAAACTTCCGGTAGGCTTTACCTCAAGCTGTGACACAGGCTTATTGCCAAGAGCGTCTATACGCACTTCAATCGATGAGCCCGGACGAAGAGCCGATACATTCGCTACAAACCTCCTGCCGGCACCACCTTTTCCAAAATCTACTGACCTCAACATTATCCAGTCTCCGTTATCAACCGATTTCAGATAATGACGTTCGGTCCCCTTATTACGGTCAGTCCTTACACCATAACTGTCGGCCATAGTCTCGGCCTCCACCCTTACATAAGGATTCAGATTTTTCAACGGTGTCTTCACACCTTCATTAGTGAACGGCATAAACGGTATGGAACCGTCATCACCATATGAGAACTCCTCAACACACGATGACCTGCGGAAACCTCCACCGTTGGGCAACTTGCCGTTATGATAGAACATGAAGTTTCTTCCTCCGATCTCTATGAGCCCTCCATGTATTGTAAAACTGTTTTCAGCCTCATTCATGATACGCCCTCGATACGTCCACGGACCATTGATATTCTCGGCAGTCGAATACGCCATAAACTCAGGCACACCACCTGCGGCATACACAAGATAGTATATACCGTTTCTTTTGCTTACCCAGGGAGCCTCTTCAAAATTACTCTTCAGCATCCGCTTGTTCAGCGCATAGTCGCGTTTCATCACTTTAGGACCGAACGCCTTCTCATCGTCAAGCTCATCTATGTACCTTATTTCACCGTCAAAAGATATCATATCCCTGTTGAGCTTAGCCATCCACAATCCGTTGTTGCCCCAGAACAGATAAGCCTGTCCGTCATCATCTATGAACACCGATGGGTCAATGAACCCGAATCCAGGCTTGGTGAGAGGACATCCAAGCGCATCCCTGTAAGGACCTTCAGGCGCATCAGCCACAGCCACCCCTATAGCATCCAGCCCGGATTCGGCATCCTGAGCACATATATACCAATACCATTTGCCATCGCGCTCAATGGCCTGCGACGCCCAGGCCTTATCCCCCTGTGTAGCCCAGGAGAATGTGCCTGTGGATATAGGGGTACCTCTGTAGGTCCAGTTGACCATATCGTCAGTTGAATACAACTGCCAATCCTCCATCAAAAAATACTGGGCATCATTCTCGTCATGATCCACGAACAGATACACAGTATCGCCATGCACATAGGGCGCAGGATCAGGAGTGAAGTTAGTCTGGATTATCGGGTTGACAGCATGCAGGCAACCTATGCCTGACAGCATCATTACGGCTGTAATTAATCTTGATTTCATAAACTTGATTTAAGTGACATGATGGTTATCACAAATTTACAAGTTTTTATCCTTATACGGATTCCGAAACCGTAACAATAAAATGCATATTTGTACATGCCTGTATCCATGCATGTACTCATTTCATTCATATATGTAACATCCGCGCCTCACACAAGTGACACACACCGGTATTACCCGACATTATTCGCCCGGCATGCCCCCTGCCGTCACTTCACCCTAATAATGAATCCGCCTCTCGGCTTCATTATTATACTTGACGGCACCTTTTCGATTTCACTTATCCTCCATGACTTGTCCATGCCTGGACCATCGGTAATCAACGTCATTTCTCTGCCATTCTTAACCTCCGGCACACGGTCAGTGTCAATCGTTATCTTCCGCGGAGTATCATTACCGTTGATACCGCAAATGTACCATTCATTACCGTTCTTTCTTGCCATGACCACATAGTCCCCCGGATATCCGCCAAGCAGCAGAGTGTCGTCCCACGCAGCAGGCAGTTCCGACAGGAATCCTCTTATCACATCCGGCTGTGCAAGGAAGCTCTCAGGGCGGTCGGCAAGATGCTGTATGCCTGACTCAAAAAGCACCGTCAAAGCAAGTTCATGAGCATCAGTAGTGATGTGTGGATGCTGTGAATCAGTAAAGGCACATGGTGTGTAATCCATAGAGCCTATCACATTTCGGGTGAAAGGGAGCGTGGCATTATGACGTGCAGCCTTGTCGGTAAAAGTCGGGACATTATTATACCACTCGGCACCATACACAGCCTCCATGCTCACAAGATTTGGATAGGTCCTCTGCCATCCGCGAGGAATCGTTACACCATGGAAATTCACGAGCAGACGATGCCTGGCAGCACATTCGAGAAGATCCAGCATATACTTTATGTTCAGATTGGTGTCCCCTGAAAAGAAATCAATCTTCACACCGGCTATACCGTTTTCCTCACACCAGGCAAACTCCTTCTCCCTATTCTCCGGATCGTTCAGCCTAAACTTAGGTCCAGGGGCACCATTTATCCAACCTACGGATGAATTGTACCATATCATAGGCTTTACACCTTTCCTCAAGGCATACGATACGGCATCCAGTATTGAATAACCATTCTTCATCTCATCCCACTCGGCATCTATAAGCACATAAGGAAGAGACAGCTCACAAGCCATATCAACATATCTACGTATGATATCAAAATCATTGGAGCCATGATTGTACGCCCAATATATCCAGGATGCCACTCCAGGCTTGATCCAGCCAACATCCTCCAACCTGTTCACCGGTGAATTATCATTAATCAATGTCGACTCCACCACATCGCTCAATGAACCAATGACAGCAGTCTGCCATCCAGGATACTCTTCACCGTCAGGTTTGATCTCATATACCCCCTGTCTGCCGGAATCATACAGGCTCGCAGCGGCATTATCAGCTCCTACCGCTGATTCTGACAAAAGAAGAAACACATCTCGGTCACCGTATTCAAACAATGCAGGATAACCGTAACGGCTTCCTGGCTTCACCACTCTGTCCTTATTATAAAACCCTTCATAACAATCACTCCAGTCCTGTAGCCAGCTATGGGAAGCTCCTGAAAGATCCACTTCACAACCCCTGCACCCTGACCAGGCAATACCATCGTCATAGACTCTCACACTCAGAGTATCCGAATTCTCAAGCAGATACTTGACTTCCGAAAATTCATTATGGCAATGCCGGCGTTTACCGCATATCATATAATAGTCTACAGTATGGTTGCTGATGCTCCCTGGCACCTCTTGTGTTATCTTCCCGCAATCAATCCTCATCAGTACCCTATCTTTACCATTAATTACAGCAACTGAAAGCAAAGAGTCTTCAGATACGGATAGTGAGATTTTTCTATTAGGAGATACCACATCCGCACTGATACCAGGAGCGATGCACAATGAAAGGGCTGCGATTAAAATTTTCAGATTCATGTGTTTCCAACGTTGATGTAAAGGATTTATACTATGCAAATATAGCGAGATATTCCTCTAAAAACAAAATTTAAACAGCTGCTCATTTTTAACATATTTTGTATTAATAAAAACCTATAAATATTACCCTGCATTTTTCATCCATTTATTAAATAAAACCCGATTATTTCGACTTAAAAATTAACATTTGAAAGCACACAATCAATACAATACGGAATTCCAACAAAATAAAAAAATATTGACATTAGGTTATTTGAAATAATTATTATACCTTTGCATATGCAAGATTATAATAATAAAAGAATATACAATATAACAAGAAAATCCACTGACGTTAAGTACTATGTGTAAGCTGCGAAGGGGGGCCGCGAGGTTGTCCTTCGCTATTTTTTTGTATATATCAAAAATATCAGTGTCAGATGCCCTTTAAGGTATCGGAAGGGCACGACACAGCATCCTGTGAAACAATAGCAGTCGTATCCATCGGCACGTTTATATTATGACGGTCGAATATTGTGCGGGCATTACGTATAAATCCCTTCCTGCGAAGCTCCATTGACGGATGGACATCCTCCGATTCTGCCGGCAACAATCGGAAATTATCACCTTTTTTGACAGGAGGTTGCACAAACACCATCCTGTATGACGCACCTGTCACCATGGCATTCCCATCGGCATCACGTCCGAGCGTGACTCTTACCATAGCTCCGCCGCGCGTATCGGTTGTGCGCATAGCCGAAATAAAGTTCCCAAGCGAATATACCGTAAGCACAGATCTGTTATTGATTTCACTTTTGCGTAGCTCCATAGGCTGTATCACATGAGGATGGCCACCTATAATCATATCCACACCTAGTGTCTCAAGATAACGTGCAAGCGACCGTTGGGTGGAATTTGGCAACAGTTTGTACTCATCACCCCAATGTATGCACACAGCTATAAGATCGGCACCGTTCTCACGAGCCCTGCTTACATCGCTGGCGATCGTATCCCTGTTGATATAGTCAATCACTATCGGAGTACGCTTCTCGATTCCGTTAGTACCATAAGTATAATTCAGGAATGCTATCTTGAATCCATTGATATCCCGAATGAAAGGAAGATGCTGCTCACGGTGGGCGGCATCACGGTACACCCCTATCCAGGACACCCCCTTTGATTCAAATGCCGAAATTGTTCGCAACACTCCCTTGTCTCTGCGGTCAAGTATATGATTGTTTGCCGAAAGCATGAGGTCAAAACCGGCATCAGTCAATGCCGTGACATAATTGTCGTGGGCACAGAACATAGGATACCCCGAATAAGGTGCGCCACCAAGCGGTGCTTCAATATTTACAACAGCATAGTCGGCTGAACTTATATAAGGCTGCAATGCCGTGAAATATCCTGAATAGTCAAGCGAGCCGTCAGGCTGTCGGGCAGCATCAATCTGCCGCTGATGCTGCATAGCATCCCCCGCAAAAACCAGTTCGGCACTGTCGCCGCCAGGCAACAGTAGCGCGCACAGTGCTATCAATATCGCAAACATCTATCAACTTCTTAATTTAAGTCCTCAGGAACAGTATGACTCTTTAGACCAAAGAACTATAGTTTTCCAACATCTCGTTCTCTCCACAAAATGTTCTCCTGTTCTACTGTCTTATCCCTATGGCTCTATGGTCTAAAAAAGATCAGGAGAACTTTTTTGATCAAAGAACCATAGTTTTGTTCTCTCAAAAAAATTCTCCTGTTCTTCTGTCTTTCTATATTATTTCGCGATTACGAATAGATCTCTTTCTTGGCAGCAAGAAGAGTATTCTTCATCAGCGAACAGATTGTCATAGGACCAACACCTCCAGGCACCGGAGTTATAAAAGCACACTTAGGAGCCACATTATCGAAATCTACATCCCCGCTAAGACGGAAACCGCTCTTCCGCGAAGCGTCAGGCACTCGTGTGGTACCCACATCAATAATTGTCGCGCCTGGTTTTACCATATCCTCAGTCACAAATCCCGGACTTCCGAGGGCCGCTATTATTATGTCAGCTTCAGCACACTTCTCTTTGATATCACGTGATGCGCTGTGAAGCACAGTCACCGTGGCATTTCCCGGATCAGCTTTCTGCATCATCAGGCTGGCGACAGGCTTACCCACTATATTACTTCTGCCAAGCACCACACAATTGGCACCGCGTGTAGGCACATTATAGCGGCGTAGAAGTTCAATGATTCCTGCGGGTGTGGCTGACACAAAGCAGGGAAGTCCTATTGACATACGCCCCACATTGACAGGATGGAAACCATCTACATCCTTTCGGTAATCTATCGCCTCGATGATACGCTGCTCAGAGATATGTCGCGGGAGAGGCAGCTGCACTATGAACCCATCCACATCCGGATCGGCATTGAAACGTGCTATCGTGTCAAGCAGCTCCTGCTCGGTCACATCCTCCTCATAACGGATAAGAGTGGACTTGAACCCGCACATTTCGCAAGCCTTGACCTTGTTTGCCACATAAGTTTCCGAACCGCCGTCATGTCCTACAAGAATGGCGGCAAGATGAGGGCGACGCATTCCTGCGGCAACCATGTTGTCAACTTCGGCCGCTATCTCGCGTTTGATGTCATCGGCCACTTTCTTTCCGTCGATAAGAGTCATATTTCTCAGGTATAGAGTTGAAAGTATTGAATTGTGATTCTATTTTTCGGTACATTACCGGCGCATTCCCTTCATGCCACGCATAAGTGCCATAGGATTCTTGATGCCGGTGACAGCCTTCATCATTTTGCGTGCCTCCTCAAACTGCTTGATGAGACGGTTCACCTCCTGTATATCTGTTCCGGAGCCCTTCGCGATACGCTTGCGGCGTGAACCGTTTATTATCTCTGGATGCTGACGCTCCTGCTCGGTCATCGAACGGATTATGGCCTCAATACCCTTGAAAGCATTGTCGTCAATATCTACATCCTTGATAGCCTTACCCACACCGGGGATCATTGAAGCGAGCTCCTTGAGGTTGCCCATCTTCTGTATCTGCTGTATCTGCTGGAGGAAATCATTGAAATTGAACTGATTCTTGGCTATCTTACGCTGAAGTTCGCGGGCCTGTTTCTCGTCATAAGCGTTCTGTGCCTTCTCCACGAGCGATACGATGTCACCCATGCCGAGGATACGGTCAGCCATACGTGATGGATGGAAAAGGTCAAGCGCATCAAGCTTCTCCCCTGTACCCACAAACTTAATAGGCTTGGTCACCACTGTACGTATCGACAGCGCGGCACCGCCACGGGTGTCACCGTCAAGCTTCGTGAGCACCACTCCATCAAAATCAAGACGGTCATTGAACTCCTTGGCTGTGTTCACAGCATCCTGACCAGTCATTGAGTCCACCACGAAAAGTGTCTCCTGCGGCTTCACGGCCTTCTTTATCGCAGCAATCTCCTGCATCATCTGCTCATCGACAGCAAGGCGGCCTGCGGTATCGATGATCACAAGGTCAAGATGATTGGCCTTGGCATGACGTATGGCATTCTCGGCAATCTCTACCGGATTCTTATTGCCGTCCTCAGTATAGACAGGGACATTGATCTGCTCTGCAAGTACTTTCAGCTGGTCAATCGCTGCCGGACGGTACACGTCACATGCCACAAGCAAAGGACGCTTGCCTTGCTCCGACTTGAGCTTCCTGGCAAGCTTACCCGAAAAAGTAGTCTTGCCCGAACCCTGCAATCCCGACATAAGTATCACCGTCGGATTGCCGGAGAGATTGACCTGAGCTGTCTCGCCACCCATAAGCCTGGCAAGCTCGTCATGTACAATCTTCACCATGAGTTCACCAGGCTTGATGGCATTGATTACATTCTGCCCCATGGCCTTGCTCTTCACCTCATCGGTAAACTGCTTGGCAACCTTGAAGTTAACGTCGGCTTCCAACAGGGCACGACGCACATCCTTAAGGGTTTCGGCTACATTGATTTCGGTGATCTTACCTTCACCTTTCAGTATCTTGAAGCTCCTTTCGAGCCTTTCGCTTAGATTTTCAAACATATATTATGGTATAGGAGGGGTTCTCTTTCAGGGGGTTCAAGCAACGAGGAGACTACAGCTCGACAAGACGGTTGGTCAAAGTGTCGGGAAATATCACCTTAGGAGTGAATGTGGCGGCCTCTTCAGGAGTCATTTGCGCATAACTCATTATTATTACCACATCGCCAACCTGCACCTTGCGGGCAGCCGCTCCGTTCAGGCATATCACACCCGATCCTCTTGGACCTTCGATGGCGTAAGTATCGAAACGCTCACCATTGTTGTTGTCGACTATGTATACACGCTCACCTGGGAATATGCCGGCGGCATCCATCAGGTCACGGTCTATGGTGATACTGCCGATGTAGTCGAGACGGGCCTCGGTGACAGATACGCGGTGTATCTTGGACTTGAGAATTTCGAGTGTCATTATCGCACGTATTTAATATTGTCAATAAGCCGCACATCGCCACAGAACACTGTGATGCATCCCACCGGTTGCTCCGATTCGCTCCACTCGGCTATAGGCTGCATAGTGAGAGCGTCGACTATCTCATAATATTCCACATTCATAAACGGAAACACGTTTATTGTGTCTGTCACCCATTTCTTGGTGTCGGCAAGTGACATTTCTCTTGCCTTGATAAGACTTGAACGGAGCACTTGAGCTATCACAGGTGCCACCGAACGCTGCTCCGCCGAAAGACGCACGTTACGCGAGCTCAACGCCAGTCCGTCTGTCTCTCGCTTTATAGGGCAATCCACTATCTCAAGCCCCTCGAATCCTTCAAGCTCGACCATACGGCGTATCACCGCTATCTGCTGGAAGTCCTTTTCTCCAAAATATGCGCGTGTAGGCTCCGTGAAGCGGAACAGCTTGCTTACCACCTGTGCCACACCGTTGAAGTGGCCGGGACGCATAGCACCCTCCATCACTTCAGCTACAGGACCGAGGTCAAACTGTCTGTTGTCCGGCTCGGGATACACCTCCTCAACCGAAGGCATGAAAGCATAATCCACACCTGCACCCTCCATAAGAGCGGCATCGGCCTCCTCGGTGCGCGGATAGGTTGCGAGGTCGGTAGGATTATTGAACTGTGTTGGGTTGACAAAGACGCTGACCACTACGGTATCGTTCTCTTCACGAGCTCTTTCGATGAGCGAGAGGTGTCCGGCATGGAGAGCACCCATTGTGGGTACAAGACCTATGGTGCCACGTGAACGTGCTTCACCGAGCTTGGCTTGTAATTCAGCGACAGTGCGAATTATTTCCATTTCTGTTGGTTACTGAAATTTCATGGATATGGTTTCCAATTCAGAGTGCAAAATTAGGTATAATTATCAATTATCGCAAATCTTTTCTATGCTCGGAGATGTTTGTTAGGCAGAAAATGCGTAATTTTGTAATTATGCAACAGGAATTTGCCTCAAGATTATTGGAAGAAGCTGTGACTGAGCTCTCCCGACTCCCTGGTATCGGACGCAAGACCGCCCTGCGCCTCGCCCTGCATATATTGCGCGCCGACGAGTCTGCGGGCACAGCTCTCGGGCAGGCAATAATAAACATGCGCAAAGGTGTGAGATATTGCGGAGTGTGCCACAACATATCCGAGACCGATGTATGCCCGATATGCGCAGACTCCCGCCGCGACCGCAGCTGTGTGTGTGTCGTAGAGAATGTCAAAGACGTGATGAGCTTCGAGAACACCGGACAATACACCGGTGTCTACCATGTGCTCGGAGGTGTGATATCCCCAATGGACGGCATAGGCCCTGACGTGCTTGAGATCAATTCACTTGTGGAACGTGTGGCGGCAGGCGAAGTCAAGGAAGTGATCCTTGCCTTAAGCGCGACTATGGAAGGGGAGACAACCAACTATTACATATACCGACGCCTTGCGCCATATACCGATGTCAGGATCACACAGCTTGCCCGAGGGGTATCCGTGGGAAATGAGATAGAACACACCGACGAAATCACTTTGGGACGCTCACTGCTCAACCGCACCCTGTTTGCCGACTCGATCAAAAGGTAGCATCATCTGATAAATAAACGCATCCGAATATGCACCACCGGAGCGGAGCCATGAGCGCAGGCGTCCGGACACCTTGTATCCCGCCTTCTCAAACAATGATCTGCTCGGCTCATTTTCGGCACCTACCACACAATAAAGCTGATGGAGTGAAAGCCTTTTATGACAATAATCCGCAACACGGATCAATGCGTCATATGCATACCCCCTGCGGCGATACTCAGGAGCTATCAATATCCCCACCGCACACCTTGAGTTCACAGGGTCGAAATCATAGAGGTCAACAGTCCCTACGGTCTCCTTCACCTCGCCATCTTTCCCTGAGGGTATTGTTATCATAAGCCTGAGTTGCCTGGCTGTGAAAATATCTCCGTCATAGGAATCCACATAATCCCACAACTGCTTTCGCGAATAAGGAGCCATAGTAGAGCCGACACCCCACACCGCAGGATCATTCTCCCAACGGTACAGAGTGTCGACATCTATTGGTTCGAGTGCTCGAAAATCAATCATTGAGCGTGTTCTGAGAGGAAACGCTCCACATCAAGAGCAGCCTTGCAGCCCGATCCCGCTGCGGCAATAGCCTGACGGTATACCGGATCGGCAACATCGCCGGCAGCGAACACACCCTCTACATTGGTTGCCGTGCCATTGCCCTTGACTTTGACATAACCCTGCTCGTCACATTCCACCATGGGACGGAACACATCAGTATTGGGCTTGTGACCTATGGCAAGGAAGAAACCGTCGATGGGAAGATCATAACGACGCTCCTGCTCAGTTCCCACATGCTCTACAAGGTGTGCTCCCTCCACATACTCTTCACCATAGAGACCCACGGTGTTGGTATTGAAAAGCACCTTTATATTCTCCTTGTTCATGACACGTTCAGCCATCACCTTGGAGGCACGCAGATAAGGCTTGCGCACAATCAGATAGACCTCCGATGCGAGATTGCTCAGATAAATAGCTTCTTCACAGGCTGTGTCACCTCCGCCTACCACAGCCACCTTGCGCTTGCGGTAGAAGAAACCGTCACATGTGGCGCAGGCCGATACGCCCAGACCGTTGTACTTCTTCTCGTCGGTCAGACCGAGATACTTGGCCGATGCACCTGTCGCGATAATCATTGTTTCAGCTATCACAGTGTCACCGTTGTCAAGCTTGGCTACGAACGGACGCTTGCTGAGGTCAGCCTCAACGACAAGTCCCGGACGTATGTCCGCTCCGAACCGGAGAGCCTGGTTGCGCAGATCCTCCATGAGTTGCGGACCCTGGACTCCCTGGGGATAACCGGGGAAATTCTCGACCTCTGTGGTCTGTGTGAGCTGTCCGCCGGGCTGTATGCCCTCGATTACGAGAGGAGAGATGTTGGCACGTGATGTGTAGATGGCGGCTGTGTAGCCGGCAGGGCCTGAACCTACAATGAGGCAGCGAGTCTTGATTTCTGACATATTACAGCGTAATTGATGATTTGAAATTTAGGGTGAATTTTATGATATTAAATTGGTTGACTTACTTATATGTTCTATCTCAGATCGATCACCTGGACATTGGGATAACGCTTGGCATCAAACCGGAAATTGCTCACCGGCAGCTTGCCTCCCGCTTTCACATTCTTTATATTGATTGTCACTTTCTGACGGTTGGACATCGTAAGGACAATGCGTGTCGGATAAAGCGTCTTGTCATTGATTGTGACATCAGCCGATGAGATATCGCTCTTCCGGTTATTTGCTGTGAGGCGTAGCGTTGTCACGCCGGCCGACGATGACTTCACCTGCTCGGATGAATATGAGGATGAGAACGATTTCACAATTGCAAACGGATTTATCTGCTGTACTTCTTCTGCTGTCGGACTGATCACATTCACCTCCCCTATCTGGTCGGAATACGTCCATTGCGACTTGCCGTCATACCACGACACCATTCCAGGTGTCGATATAGTGAACATCTCCCCCTGGAGCACCAAAAGCCCTTCGGCAGTATTACCGTCAGCCGATACAGTATAAGTCACGCTAAGGCTCGGCGCACTCTTGATCTTGGCGGCACAACGCTGCAACAGAGCTCCACCGGATGAGGCTGCACCGACACACAATGCAACCATTAGCAATGATACTATTGAAAACAATCTTCTCATGACGCTTTATTTTCAAGTATACGTTCAAGGGTCATGGGATCTACCAGCACCTGGCGCGGCTTTCCACCCTGAGATGGCCCCACTATACCTGCGGCTTCCATCTGGTCCATGATTTTACCTGCACGGTTATAGCCTATGGAGTAGCGACGCTGCAACGATGACGTTGATGCCGTGTCAGTCGACACAACCAGTCGGGCACACTCGTCAAATAGAGGGTCACGGTCCCCAAGTGAAGCCACCGATCCGCTGTCACTGCTCTCAGGAGTGTATTCAGGAAGCTCGTACGCGCTGGCATAGCCCACCTGACGGTCTATGAAGTCACACACAGCCGTAACCTCTGGAGTATCGATGAATGCACACTGCACACGGTCGATCTTACCGTTATTGCTGAACAGCAGGTCTCCTCGTCCTATAAGCTGATTCGCACCCGGACGGTCTATGATTGTACGGGAGTCCACCATCTGGAACACTCGGAAGGCTATACGTCCCGGGAAGTTAGCTTTGATGACACCTGTTATCACGTTGGTGGACGGTCGTTGGGTAGCAAGAATCATATGGATACCCACCGCACGTGCCATCTGGGCTATACGTGCAATCGGAGTCTCCACCTCTTTTCCTGCGGTGATTATAAGGTCAGCGAACTCATCGACTATCACCACTATATACGGCAGGTAACGGTGACCTCGCTCCGGATTGAGAGCATGATGCACGAAACGGTCATTATACTCCTTTACATTCCTCATCTGCGCATCCTTAAGGAGAGCATAACGGTTCTCCATCTCTATACACAGCGAATTAAGCGTAGCCACCACTTTCTGTGGGTCGGTGATGATGGCGTCCTCCTCATCGGGAAGCTTGGCGAGGTAATGGCGTTCAAGTTTAGCATACAGGCTGAACTCCACCTTCTTAGGGTCGACCATCACAAACTTGAGTTCCGAAGGATGTTTCTTATACAGAAGAGATGTGATTATAGCGTTAAGCCCAACTGATTTACCCATACCGGTAGCTCCTGCCACAAGTAAGTGAGGCATCTTGGTAAGGTCTGCCATATACACGTCATTGGAGACTGTACGGCCTATTGCCATAGGCAGCTCCATTGTGCTGTTTCGGAACTTGTCGCTCTCAAACACCGAACGCATCGACACCGTCTGCGGGTCCTTGTTAGGAACCTCGATACCGATAGTGCCCTTGCCGGGGATAGGTGCTATGATACGTATACCCAAAGCTGCAAGACTGAGCGCGATATCATCCTCAAGATTCTTGATCTTGGCAATCCTGACACCCTCGGCAGGAATTATCTCATATAGGGTTACAGTAGGTCCTACCGTAGCTTTTATATTGGAAATGGCAATGCCATAGTCGCTAAGTGTCTTGGTGATGCGGGCGTTGTTCTCCTCCATCTCCTCGGCATCAACGCTCTGGCGGGATTCCACATTGTTGAGGAGATCAAGGGTCGGGAATTCAAATCGCGACAAGTCGGCACGAGGATCATACAACGGTCTGTCACGCGGATCAATGGCTGCCGGATCTCGATCAGCGACAACAGCAACAGCCGGCGAGTCATGGAAAAGCGGGGCAAGAGGCTCTGACACCTCTTCCTCCTCTGAGCTCTCACATATCTCATCATCAGAATCGTAATCGGCTTCCGGTACAATCTCTTCTTTTTTATCAACAACTGCAACAGCCGGAGTGGAAAAGAGTGGCGGCATCTCATTGATGTCCGCTGACACAGCGGCAGGCTTTGCAGCAGGCTCTTGTACCGCTGACCCCACAATAATGTCTGATACGTTTTTATCAACCGTATTCTCATCAGATGCTACCTGTTCATTCCCCGCAGTCATTGCTGGTTTAGCCGAAGCAACAGCTGCTACAGGCACCTTGTCAGCCTTCTCGTTTTCAGCTTTCAATTTCTCAAGCCGTTCCTGGGCAAATCTTTCTTTCTCAGCTCGTTCCTGAGCTATGCGCTCCTGCTCGATGCGTTCTTTTTCGGCCCGCTCCTGAGCAAGACGCTCCATTTCAATAGCTTTTGCTCGTTCTGCCTCTGCTTTTCGAGCCTCACGCCTCGCTTTTCGCTCTGCCTGTCGCCTACGATAGCCCTCTATTCCGGCTGAAGCCACAGATGCTGCCCGCTTCAGCTCATTCAGGTAGAGCAATGCCACCATCGAACCAAGTATGAGACTCACAGCCAAAGCTCCCCATATCCCTGAATATGCTATAAGACGCTGATTGAGCACCTGACCATGCATACCGCCGAGATAAACAGGCGTAGCCACCTCACAGTTTACAAGACCGAGAATCACAGACAATGTAACCGTAAATAGCAGACACCTCATAGTCATCCCCCAAAATCCTGGACGATAGATACCTATCATTGACAGTCCGCAGGCCCCGATATAAAATATCAGGATGAACGCGCCAATGCCAAGCCACTCATACACAAGCGTATGAGCAAGCATTGCGCCAAATTTACGTCCTGCGTTCTCATACATTTCAAGAGCTGCCTCACCATTGAGCACCGCACTCTGGTCCGATCCTATGGTGAAAAAATAGGAGCAACTCACCACAAATGCATACGCAGCAAAGAAGAACAGGATTATACCAAGAAACTTAAATAGCCTTAGGCTATGTATCTTATCCAGAATAGCCATAAACGACGAAGATGACGCCACATGATTCATCGCAGATACATGTGTCGACCGTCCGTCACCTACCCCGGCACTATTGTCAATCGGGGATGCAGAGGCTGCCGACACCGGCTGTCCGGTATTTGGCGATGGGGAAGGCCGCTCCTGTGCGACTGATGCTACAGGCTGCTGTGGCGCAATGTTCACATCTCCGGAAACATGCGCATTAAGCATCTCTTCCGGATCAAATGAGCCACTATCGGAGTAGGACGATTCATCTATGGGCGAATAGGATGTAGGCATATTTTAGTCTGTGGTGTTTTGAAAAACAAAATTAGTAATTTAGATTTGCAAATTCAAACTTTTGGAGAATATTATTTTCCTAAAAGGGACAGCCCATAACTATGAAATATCCCTACTCTGAACATCATGACACACATAGATGTTTGTATGGTACGACACATACATCATTTGACATGAAAAAGATAGGAATTTTCTACGGTTCAACCACCGGCACCACCGAAAATGTGGCACACATGATAGCAAAATGTCTCGGAGTGGAGCAATCCGATGTACACAACACCGCATCGACACCACCCTCCGCAACCGCCGGATATGACGTGCTTATACTCGGGGCAAGCACATGGGACGCAGGTGACCTTCAGGACGACATGGACACATTCCTTGACGGGCTGCAAGTCATCGATCTCAGCGGCAAGATGGTCGCAATATTCGGATGCGGTGACGATTCCATGAGCGACACATTCTGCAATTCAGTAGGCGAGATATACCATCGCCTCCATGACACCCACGCAGAATTCTTCGCTCCATTCAACAACGACGGCTACACATACAACAATTCTGAAAGCGACATAAAGGGCATGACCGTCGGGCTGTGCATCGACAATGTGAACCATCCCGAGGATACCGAGGTCAGAATCAAGGAATGGTGCGCCGACATAAAACAGGAAATTTGTTAAGAAACATGAAATACACTTGCCTTTATGGGATTTTTTGTTTAAATTTGCACCTCAAAATGTGGAATAACAAAAAATAAACCATATACGGCAATGAAAAGAACATTTCAACCTTCTAACAGAAAGAGAGTTAACAAGCACGGATTCCGTGCCCGCATGGCTACACCCGATGGACGCAAGGTACTTGCGCGTCGTCGTGCCAAAGGTCGTCTCCGCCTCACAGTATCAAGCTCTATAGCAGGCAAGTAATTCTTATAATTACAGCTTGATAAACTTATTGCTTCGGGCTGCTGGATATAAATTCAGCAGCCCGAGTTGCTTTATATACTCAAAGCTAAGCCCATCAGCAGCCTCAACAGAAATCGGCATACCCATAAACGTCACATGCCACCGAAACTGAGTTTCGGTGGCATGTGTGGTAATCTTCAAGTAATACCCCTGGATAAACCCAGGATGAAATTACTTTCTGATACCGAGCTCCTTCTGTGCGATTATGGCACGGTAGCGGTTGATATCCTTGCGGATCAGATAGTCGAGAAGACGACGACGCTTACCTACCAAAGCCTTAAGAGCTCGTGCAGTCGTATAATCTTTGTGATTTGCCCGAAGGTGTTCGGTCAAATGAGCAATACGGACAGAGAATAATGCAATCTGTGCTTCGGGTGAGCCAGTGTCAGTCTTGCCCTTACCGTACTTCTCAAAGATTTCTACTTTTTCATCAGAATTCAAGTGCATTGATACAGATGTTTAAAGTGGATGAATATTGATATTATGCTCAAAAGAGCGTGCAAATTTAGTAATTAATCCCGAACTATGCAACATTTGCATTCACTTTTTTCGTGAAGCCACAAAGCGGGGACCCGACCTCCGGTCAATCCTGATCTATATCCTTGGAAGGATTGCGGAAATGGACCTTATGCTCAAGATACTCCTGAGTGGCTATAAGGGTAGGCTTTGGCAACCGCTCATAGAAACGAGAGATCTCAATCTGCTCGCGGTTCTCGGAAACCTCCTCAAGGTTATCATTGAGGGAGGCAAATTCCTGAAGCTTCTTCTCAAGGTCATGCTTCATCTCCGAAGCGATCTGATTAGCTCGTTTTGCGATGATGCAGACGGTTTCGTATACGTTGCCGGTGTCCTCGCTCATTGTGATGAGGTCGCGGGTCTGAGTGTTGAGAGGGGCGTTGGTCTTTTTGTAGTCCATTGTTTGGTATATACGATTGTTTTCTTCTTGAATGTTAATGAGTGAGAACATGCGGCGAGCAGTCGGCTATAGACCGGCATCACTCCTTTACATATCGGCTGGCTATCTTGAATATATTGTCAGCCTCCTCACGGTTGGGGGTGTCAGGATAGTTATTGATGAATGAATAGTACTCGTCAATGACCACCGAATAGCGTTCGGCCTTCTTTTCATCAACACTCTCACGAGCCTCCTGATATCTGGCTTTCAATATAAGCAGCTCCAGATCCTCCTTATACTTGGAATAGGGATAATCCTTTATGGCATTGCGCGCCACTATCACAGCACTCTCATAGTTATTGCCGAGATAAGTCCCGAGATTGTAATAAAGCTGGGCATTCTCAAGCTGCTTAAGGGTGAGCTTGTCCTGAAGCTCGAATATAGCATTCTGCGCGATAGACACCTTGTCGCTCCTTGGGAAATAGTCAAGGAACCCCTGCAACTCCTGAATGGCCTTTATAGTCCCCGACTGGTCAAGCTGGGAGTCGGGAGAATCGAGGTAATAACCGTATCCGGCATAGAACCTTGAAAGCTCGGTGTGCTTCCCTTTCGGGTAACGCTGATAATACTGCTTGAAGTATGTGCCGGCGGTCTCATAATCCTTGTTCTCATAATTCGACAGAGCAAGAAGATACAGAGCGTCCTCAGCCTTTTCAGAGCCTTTGAACACCTGCGGCACATTCTCAAGGGCTGTCGCCGCCTGAGTATATCGTTTCTCTTCAAATGCTCGTTTCGCGAAATCCAAGCGATAGTCAGCATCATTGCTTTTGAGTACACGCTGATACTCGCCACAGGAAGCCAGGGCGACGGTTGCGAGCAGCACTAAGAGGTATTTGTACATATTTATCAAGGTAGGCTACGAGAGCGTTAGCGTTTCAACTTGCAAAATTAGTCATTTTTACGAAAAAGTCCAAGCCCGAGAGTGATAATTGTTGAAAATTGTGTTAATTTTGCGCTAATTATACCGACATGAAATCAATCGCACCGCTATTCAGCCTGAAAAATATAGTTCTATCCCTGTTGTTTATGTCAATGGCGGCATCCGTCGCCGCATCCCCGAAGAGAGAGATGCGAGGCGTGTGGATAGCCACAGTATGGGGCATAGACTGGCCATCAAAACAAGGGGTCTCCGAGAATATCCGACACCAGCAACAGCAGCAGCTCAGCGACATTCTCGACCGATGCAAGCAGATGAATCTCACCACAGTCTGTTTCCAGGTAAGAGGGATGGCAGACGTCATGTTCCGCTCCGAATTAGAGCCATGGAGCTCTTTTGTCAGCGGCAAACGCGGCACCGATCCCGGATGGGACCCGCTGGAATGGGTCACTGCCGAATGCCACCGACGAGGACTTGAATGCTACGCCTGGGTCAACCCGTTCAGATGGTCATCCGGTACCGACTACAGTTCCCCGCAGGACAAAAAATGGAAAGACAATGGCTGGCTCCTGAGCCATGGGAAATACACGGTGTTCAATCCTGGCCTTGAGGAAGCCCGACAACACATAGTCGATATATGCCGTGAGATTGTAGAAGGATATGACATCGACGGACTCATTTTCGACGACTATTTCTACCCTAACCGCATACCTGAAACCTCCGATGCCCCTGACTATCACCTATACCGGAACGAATCTCCATGGATGACATTCGGTGACTGGCGCAGAGCAAACATCCACAAGGCAATAGCCGACGTTAAAAGCATGATAAGCGACACCAAGCCTTATGTGCGATTTGGCATATCCCCTGCCGGAGTTGCAGGAAAAGACGAGACATCCGCAGCAAAATGGGGTGCCGAATGTGTAAACGTCAAAGCCTCCGACTGGCAATACAAAGAGATATACTCCGACCCGTTGGGCATGATGTATCAGGGCACAGTCGACTTCGTGTCGCCTCAGATCTACTGGCCAACAACCCACGACACCGCCCCTTACATACCGCTTGCCAAATGGTGGTACTCCACGGCCAACATGTATGGCTCACATCTTTACACAAGCGTGACCCTTGAGCGCATCAACACCGGAAGCCTTGCCGAGCACAGGCGCGACCTCGAACGGCAGATCGACTGCAACCGCCGGTCAAATATCGACGGCAATCAGGGCATAATGATATACAGCGCGAAATTTCTTCCGAAAGTGTCACACACTCTGTCCGGCGAACTGTTCGCATACCCGTCACTCACTCCGGCAATCAAGTCCGCCGAAGAGACAACAGAGCCGCCACGCAATCTGAAACTGAGACATGGCTCCCTCTCATGGCACCCCATAAACGGTGTCAGACGCTACACCGTATACGCAGTGCCCGACGAGGTTTCAATCCTGGAAGCCATGGACGAAAATGGCGACGGCATAGATGGGGCCTTCCTAATAGGAGTGACCTACGAACCTCGATATGAAGTCGGTACCGAAAAGGGATACCGTTATGCCGTATGCGCATACTCCGGATTCTCAACCGAGGGCACACCTGCCTGGCTCGATTGAAACCCCAGGCGATCCGCCCGACGCCATGGAATCAACGCTTCGCTCCGTGTCATGTACCACATAGAAACGTATCATCGCATAAAGCATGTTCTGCATCGGGGTCAGGGACTCCGAAGGATCGTTGCCGAGAATGAATTCCGCACTTAAGGCATTGCTTATGGATATGCGGTCCTCTGGCGGAAGAGAGTTTACCGTGTCAATCACTCGTGACGAGATGACAAATGGAGTTGCCATAGGATAAGTATTTTAAGGTTACGGCACAAATTTAACCCACCTGATGGGCAACTTCACGGCTCAGTGATCTTAAAAAACGTCAACACCGCCTCTCATGCAAACAGCCTGTGACGGTCCCGGGGAATGGCGGCATCGACAATCTCTTCCGGAACAAATCGCCAGTTCCGTGTCACAACAGGAGATATCATCCCCTTTCGCTCTATTGCCTTCATGAGATAGTATCTCAGATCAAGCTCAGTGGCATCAAGCACGCGGCTCTTAAGTTCATCATGCGAGATCCCTGCACCACGCGTTATCAGCTCCCCTCCGCCATTGGCCCTGTATGCATTGACCGCCACGCGGTAAGTGCGCTTCAAGTCAAACGGAGGGCCGTCTGCCATGGAGGATATACATATTTTTTGACCCTTGGGACAAGTGACGTCAACCGTATAATTCACACCGAATGCCGAATCAAAATTATATGAAGGGTTTATCAGACGTGAATAATCACCCTTCACAGGATTGCCCGAAGCGAATTTCAGTAAAGGGTCACAAGGCGACCCCATCACGGCTGTCCATAGATTATAGCTCATCTCAAGATGATTCTTCACTTCCTCCCCGGTCATGGCAAGCGTGCAAAGCTGATTCTCATATTTATAGAGGGCAAACATATCGCTCATGCGCAATGTGCCTTTTCTTATCACAGCATCAAACGACAACGGTGCTGCAAGCGATATGTCAGCCCCAGATATCTCAAGCTGAAGCGTATGGATAAGCTCCATGAATGCCGACGGACCGAAATAAGCATCCCTTACACCGAAATCACCTGTAGCCTCACCTATCACCTTCTCCACAAACTCCTGCGTCAGCTTCCGTTCCGGAGCAAATTCTTCAAGAAAACCCTCATCGGGTTCATGATCGGCGACAGAGACCACCCTGCCGTCCACATTACAGTCCACCACCCTGCCATAATCATCCTGTTCCACCGTAACAACAGTCTCTGCTACATGTGTCGCATAAGCTCCAGGATTGATGAGCAGAGTGCCGTTCTCCTCCCTGATTACAGCTCTGGAATGGTCATGTCCCATGATTATCAGATCAAAGCCATCCACCTCGCGGGCCACAATATCCGATGCGTTCTCCATCCATTTCCAGGTGGGATGAGTGCTATGATAACCGGAATGGAACAGCCCTATGACGACATCCGGACTCTCCCTCTCCCGTATATGCCTCATCCATCTGCGGGCACTCTCCACCATAGGCTCGACATCAAGCCCTTCCCACAACTTTTCAGGCAGCCATGCCGGAATAGCAGATGTAAGAAGCCCGAGCACAGCAAAACGCACACCATTACGCTCCACAACTGTATAAGGCTTGAAATAAGGCTCCCCGGTGGATATATCAGTGACATTTGCACCGAGAAGAGGGATGGGCGCAAGGTCGGCACGGAAACGGTCATAGACCGGATGGCCGGTCTCTATATCATGATTCCCTATTGTCATCGCATCATATCTCATACGCTTCATCACCCTCGCCACAGGATGAGCTGTCCCAGTCTCTATAAAATTATAGAGATACACGGCAGGCTGCCCCTGCAATATATCGCCATTGTCAAGAAGCAGCACACTATCCTCCCCCATTACAGCGCGTTGCGACTCAACATAAGCCGACACCCGCGCCAATGAGCCGGGCGCGGGTGACAGAGTGGTGAAATCATAGGGGAACAACATTCCGTGGACATCCCCTGTAGATATTATCTTAAAAACTTTCTTCATATTCCTTTACTTCATCCTTAAGGATTCGGTCCGGTGTACAGAGCCCTCACCTTACCTACCGGCAACTGCCCCTCCACCTTGACAGGTATACGGCGCGAGTCGGCTGTGATCCATCCGTCTATCGGGTCGGACGACTGCTTTCCGCGACGCGTGAAAGTGAAATTAATGTGAAACGTCTGAAGGTTCGATCCGTTAAGTGCCACCTTCTGCTTGCCGAGATAAGTTATGGTAAGCAACTCCTTCTTCGACCCGGAGAAAATGTTTACTGTCGTATTCTGACCGATCTTCATATTATCGAAATCAAGAGTCCTGAGATAGAAAAACGAACTCAACATATCCACGGTCATCCCCTGCGCCTCAAGGCTTATTGTGCTCGAAGTCATGGGCGCGTCAGCCGTCGCACGCTTGTAACGCACAGCCTCGGCTGTAAAGATGTTGCCCTGACGCTTGAAGTTGAGAATATCTTTCTTGTACTTCCCCTGCTCATGGGCTATATACACATACTTCACAGGATAAAGACCGCTCTTGGTCATTGTCGTGTAAAGGGTGTCACGTAGCATGTATATACTGTTGGCCCAAGGCGCATTCTGGGCATACACCGATGCCCTGTACAGGTCACCGTCATTACGCAGACTCATCGTTGCATAACCTGCCACCTTGTTAATAAAGCCCCACTTGTATATCACATCATATGTGAGGGTCTCGTCAACGAGCGACACCACCGGTTCGCCTCCGGCTCTCAGGACAGGCAGCGAGAGCAGACAGCCTAATATCACACGGATCAACTGATGTTTCATAATCACATGTCTTTTTATATAAGACCTCCCCGGAGGCAAATAGTTTATTCAAGCTCACGGAACGGAAGCACCGACCTATAGCTCTGCTCGATCCGCTTGTTGCGCCAGCACTTGCGGCACACCGCTATATAGCGGTCATCCCCGCCGATCTCAACCTGCTGACCCTCCTCCACAAAGTCTCCATTGCTATCCATCCTGGCATTGATGATGGTCTTGCGTCCGCAAGTGCATGTCGACTTGATCTCATCGATAGTGTCGGCAATCTCGAAAAGCCGGCGGGAACCTTCAAACAGGCAGCTGCGGAAATCGGTGCGGAGTCCGTAGCATATCACATTGCTGCCGAAATCATCCACTATGCGCGCCAACTGGTCCACTTGAGATGCGGTCAGGAACTGTGCCTCATCAACCAGAAACCAATCTATCACAGCCATTGTCTCCTCAAACATCTGCTGAGCCATCTCATAGAGATCACTTTCGTGATATATCCATCGGCATTCACGCTGAATGCCGATGCGCGAATGTATCACATTGGTTTTCTCACGAGTGTCGACAATAGGTTTGAGGCACACGTAACGCATGCCCCTCTCCTCAAAATTGTAAGCCGTGGTGAGCAGCAACGCTGTCTTGGCTGAACCCATGGTGCCGTAACGGAAGTACAGTTTACCTTTTCTATTCATCCTGATGAATGATTGTATTTCAGGACAAAGTTAATGATATTTTCCGATAAAACACCACTTCCCTACAGTTATTCACTCTGCCTGGTGAGCACAAAATCCTCTTCGCCCACCTCATATTTCAGCAAAGCACCCTTTATCTTCACGTCATCCATATGTCGAAGCGATGCATACCTAACGGAGAGAGCCTGCTTTATACCCTCGGCAATACGAGCCCTAACTTCAGGGTTCAGAGCATCAGTGGCGGGATTCCCCATCACCATAGGACTGCCGTTGGCAGCAACAGCCTTGGGATCAACATCCACAACAAGCGATGCCACATCCATGCTCAGTGCCATCTCATCATCATCCACCACCGTCCAGGTGCCCGAGATAGTGGTATGCGCAGCCGCCGAAAGCTGAATCGGCTCCGCAAAAGCACTGTCCACCACCTGGGTAGAGACATTGACCATCCCTGACACAGTGACAGCCCCGGTGAGAGTCTCATTGGCTGTCATTGATGCAGGTGAAAACTCATAAGTGTCAATTATGGATGCCGAAATGGCAGAATTGTCCGAGATCGCCTCGGGAGTCCCTTGCCACACACCGGGAATCTCCTTGGCAAACCGTGCTTCACTATTACTACAAGCCACCAGCAATGAGCCGATAGCCAACAACTCCAACATCGGAACGAACGATACTAAGGATTTCATAATTCAATAAAAACATACATTATTTACATTAATAACATATAATTATAAAAAATTGTTTCCTAATAATTAATAAATTTCATATATTTGCACTTGATAAATCAACTTAAGGACACACAATTTTCTTAATCATTCTTCTAATAATTATTGCTATAAAACACCGATGACAAACACACCAATAAAACACATCGTCAGCATAACAATAGCAACAATCTATTTGACCATCCTAAATGGATGCCATGGAAGCTCAGAACTTGAGCGTGCTCTTGACATGGCTGGAAATAACCGTCACGAACTTGAGACTGTACTTAATCATTATAGGACTGATTCGTTAAAATATCAAGCCGCGGTATTCCTCATAGAGCACATGCCCTACCAACGAGGCATAGCATATGAGGATACAATACGTCTGTACACCTATTACAAGGCAATATCATCCTCTCATACAGACCCATGGATATTATGTGACTCCATAAGAGAAGCTGATGGGCAATTCAATGCTCAGTTGAAGATAGTCCAGAACGATATCTGCGAGATCTCCTCATCATTCCTTATTGACCATATTGATGCTATGTTTGATGCGTGGGCATCTCAACCTTGGGGTGATAAAATTGATTTTGACATGTTCTGTAATCATATTCTTCCTTACCGTCTGCGGGACGAACCACTTATGCCATGGGCAAGACAACTGTACGAACAATACAATCCAATACTCGACAGCATCAGAAAAAGCCCAGACTCCACTGATATTCGTGCAGCCGCAACAGTTATATTGCGATATCTTCAACACCAGCGCATTATATTCACTCACGCAATACCTCAAGGTGTTAATGTTGGCATCAAGAATGTGGATTGGAAGATCGGAGACTGCAAGGAATTTACAGATATCCTTACATGGGTGCTTCGTTCGCTTGCCATACCTTGCGGATGCGACATGATGCCGGTACGTGGCGATAACAATGTGCCTCATTACTGGAATTATATCATTGATAACGATGGTCAGTCATGGTATGGCTCAATAGGCTATGCCGAAAGTGAATACAAAGCACCTAACACATATTGGATCCCAAAGGGAAAGTATGGAGAGAATGTTACGCTCTCAACAGAGGATTGAGCAGGAAAATGCATGCCATGACTAACAGTAGAAATATACATCCTGCATTTCGCTATCCTACCATACAGGATGTTACTGCTTTATATGCCAATCCCAAATGTTTAAGTTTTAATATTCATGCAGATCGTTTATATAGATTACCCGTCAATGACGAGCCTTTGTATCTATGCATGTCGAGTTCCGACAAGTGGATACCTGTTGATGTGATTGAATTTGCAGCAAAAGATAGTACTGTCAGAATCAAAGATGTTGAGGGAGATGTGGTATTTCGTATAGCCACGTCTTCAGGCGACCGATTGAATTTCATTGCACCACCATTTCTTGTCGATCGCAGGACTGGCGAATTACATTGGTATGAAACGTCCTCTTCAGATAAAGAACAGGTATGCCTTCTTCATAAATTTAATCTTCGTACCGAGCCATTTGGACAAAATATGATTGGAGGCATTTTCGAGGGTAGTAATAATGCTGATTTCCATTTAAGTGACACACTGCACATTATAAATAAATTTCCTGATAGACTTTATAACCTAGCACATATCACACATTCGAGCAAATATCGATATGCCCGATACAGAGGAATCAAAAGCGGCTCATCTGACATTTCGGAACTGACATTCATTAATGATAAAGATCTTCCCATAAAAGGGAAACCTATATGCAATATAAATGAACTGACACTAGTGAACGCATTTGACGGAGATCCCTACACATCATTTCATACTGTAGAGAAAGATGCTTGGATAGGACTTGAATTTGATGAGCCATGCATCATTTCGTCAATAATATTCACCCCTCGAAATCGCAAAAACTATATACAACCTGGCAACAGATATGAACTGTTCTATTGCAATAATGAGGGATGGGCAAGTGTTGGATCATACACGGCGAAAAGTGATTCACTGTTATACGATGTACCAAGAGGTTCTCTGCTCTTCCTGAAAAATCATACAGAAGGTAACCAGGAACGCATATTCGAGTACCGTAATGGAAAGCAAATATGGTGGTAAATCTTAATTAATACTCAATATATGAAACATCTAATATATTTATCTATTCTAATACTTACTATCATTGTCACATCATGTGCTCAAAATGATAAAGCAAGAGTAATGGAGCATGTCGGACAGTGGTTTGGTCGACATTTACATCTGCCTACACATATCATTGATGCCTTAACAGGCGACACTATCAGTATGTCTGATTCAGAGTTCACAATACTTACATACATCGACAGCCTTGGATGTACGAGATGTAAGATGAAACTACATCTATGGAATGAATTTCTCGGCTCGTTGGATTCTATAACTGAATCCGATGTAGTCGCGCTCATGGTGATACACACCTCCGATTCTCGTGGCATCAGATATCAACTTAAAATTGACGGCTATGAATATCCTTCATACATTGATAGTACCGACATAATAAACAAGCACAACGCATTCCCTTCCGAACTGATGCTTCAGACGTTTCTCCTCGACTCCTCTCATCACGTGATTGCCGTCGGGAATCCGGTATACAACAATAGAATAGCCAATCTTTATAGAGATATCATATCTGGAGGGAAAATAGTTACTCAAGCAGGCTCCATCGGTATTATGGTCAACGTAAGGTCACTTGATATCGGAGATATACATCTCGGAGAGACTGCAAATCATAACTTTGTGTTAAAGAATGTGAGTGGTGACACAGTAAACATACGCAAAATGATATCATCCTGCGATTGCACGGTTGCGGAAGTTGAAAATACTTTGATTGTTCCTGGAGACAGTGCTACCATATATGTCTCGTTCAAAGAAGACTCTATAACAGGACGGTTTAACCGCACTGTTCACGTTTTTTACGATCAATTCACAAATCCGACAAAACTTGAAATCACAGGAAACGTAATAAAGTAATCTTAAATAATCCTATAAAATATGTAATACTCATAATCTATTATCTCGTCTTAACATAAGGCTTCCGTTGAAATGATACATACGGAAAAACAGTTTAAATCATCACAAAATAAAAATCGTATGAAAAAAATCTTCATTCCCGCATTATTAGCATTAGCTACAACAAGCGGAATTATGGGATATCACTCCCAAATCAATAATATTGAATCACTTAGCGATCTTGCCTTAATTAATATAGAGGCTCTTGCTGATGGAGAAAATGTGTCTCCAGGATTTTCATGGGAATATTCAGATGGCAAGCCAATGCTTTTTGATTGTAACGCTAAAATTGGAGAATATATTTTTGGCATATCTAAAGAATGTGGATTTCAAGTGGTCATGTGCCAAGGCGGAGGATCTGGATGTAATGAAAGAAGATGTCCTGAGCACGGATAATCAAGTAATTATATATATTTAATACATGTTGGTTGAATTAAATTCATGAATATTTATCTGCCCAATTGGACGATGATTAACGAAATTGACATATTGCATGAAAGCCAAGCTGCAATTTTACCTGCCATACTAGTAAAAAGACCTTAGAACTGTTTTTCATTGTTTCGTGTCATCATAAGATTGTCGCTGATCTGAGAAAAAATATAGTTTCGATGCGTTTGCAGAATTTCTTGTAGTCCCATGTTGGAGAACGCTAGTTCTTCTGATTCAATCCATATAGAATCTCAAGAGTTATGTTTGCGATCTCATATAGATTTTTCTAAACTATGGCATTTAGACATCCTTTGTCTCCAAGCATCGGCATTGTCTCTTCCCATGATACAGCGTTTGGCTCTGTCGTTTTGACAAACTTTGACAAGCATTGAGTTTATGCAGAACACACCTTTGTAACCATCACAGCAACAACTTTGAAGTCAGAAAACTTCGAAACAATACCACTTCTTGACACATTTTCAAGTTCATTGGCACGATTTCCGGCTAAATCCTTTCAGACTCCAAGTATTCTGACAAAACTTACCATGAAGTCGCGCATAAACCGAGGAATAGTAGTTAACGATATGGTTACCTCTGATTTACTAATAATCTGCAAGGTTATAGAACTTTTTATTTATCGATATTTATAAATTTAATTCAACCAACAAGTATTTAATATTTGACTCTATTATAGCAAGTAGATAAATTAGAGAGAGCATATCATATGCAACATTAATTATACATAATATAAATGAATTTACTTAACATGTATTCGATTCTAATTCATTTACTTGCTCTTTCAATTATAATAATCTCTCTATTATATGCTAACAACTAATATAATGAAAAATAGAATTGTCAAAGCATTAATTATGCTGACATGCATGACATCCTGTACACACAATCATAATGGCGATTATAATTATACAGAGGAGTATATTAATCTCAACAAAGTGACCGATGCCATTACTAATGATGTGGTTGACTCGATCAGCTATCTTGGATTGCCTGATATAAACGGCAACATACCGGTCAATGTTAACAAGCTGTATGTGGTCAACGGCACCATATACATCGGTGACTGCTGGCGTAGTAAGGTATTCGCATACGACCGGAAATCAGGAGTGCCGAAATTTGTGCTTGACAGCAGAGGATCCGGACCTGAGGAATATCTCGAAATAAGAAGCATCGCTATCGATACAGCAGCTATATACATTGTGGATAATTACACACAACGCATGATGGTCTACGACAGTAATGACGGCAGCTATATCAGAACCATGAAAATGCCTGTGATAGCAGATGATGTGGAGACACTCGACGATGGTGGATTTATATTTGCATATATTCCGATGAAAGGGGTTAAGCTCGCAATCGACCAGCCGGAAAGCCGACTGTTTGTAGTCGACAAAGACCTCAAAATACATGACTCATATCAAGAGGTTAAGGATGGAATTTATGATGCAATCGGCCAGCGGACAATATTCTCACGATGCGATCAAGGCATAGTATTCAGCACGGCATCGATAGACGGATTCTTTATAATAGACCCCAAAGACCCGTCAAAGCAGACTTTGATCCGGCTGCCTTTCACCAATGGGCTTGAAGGGAAATGGGATGTAGTTCCTGATGAAATATCAGGTTATCAGCATTTGTCATCCGTGCCGTATGTTTGTGGAGATAATATCTATATATCCTACACATCCGACAAGGGTTATGGTGAAAGTGTATTATGGAACTCCCGATACAACGGCATCCTACAGAATTCAAGTGACGACCTTAGCAAAGCTCTCATTCCTATAGTCGGTACTTACGACGGATGCCTCATCGGGATGGTTGACGATTATGAGACTTACTCATACATGATTGAACAGGGCTTTGCGAAAGCACCCGACAACGTATCGCAGCTCCTGAAAGATGGCAGTGGCATAGCCTTGGTGTTCTATAAAATGAAAAAATAGCGATTCGACACTGAAAGCCAAATGACGTGTCAATTATAAAATATCGATCTGACAAATGCCAAATAACTGAACAGAAAGATTACTTTTTATTCCATAATTTATGCGGTATTCTCACTGATTCTGCGTACATTTGTGTGACACATTAATATATATAATATGAACCGAAAAATCTCATCTATGCTACTTGCCGCAGGTCTATTTTGCCCTGTGGTTGCGTCAGCCGACACAGTGACGCTCAGAATGGACCAAATCAACCCTGAAGAAGTGATAATGCCGGAAATATACGGACAATTCGCCGAACATCTCGGAGCCTGTATATACGGCGGTCTGTGGGTAGGTCCGGAATCACCCATTCCAAACACACAAGGCTACCGCAATGATGTGCTCCAGGCACTGCGCGACCTCAAAGTCCCTGTGATGCGATGGCCGGGAGGATGCTTTGCCGATGAATACCATTGGCGCGACGGCATCGGTCCGGCTAAGGATCGTCCCACACAGGTCAACAACAACTGGGGAGGCACAATCGAGGACAATTCATTCGGCACAAACGAGTTCTTCAACCTCTGTGAGCTCCTCGGATGCGAACCATACCTAAGCGGCAACGTCGGGAGCGGATCAGTTGAAGAGCTTGCCCAATGGGTGGAATACATCACCGCAGAGGACGGCCCTATGGCACGCCTGCGCAAAGAGAACGGACGCGAGAAGCCATGGAAGCTCAAATATCTCGGCGTCGGAAACGAAAGCTGGGGCTGCGGCGGCAACTTCACTCCCGAATATTACTCCGACGTATATCGCCGCTATCAGACCTACTGCCGCGAATTTTCAGGCAACAAGCTCTACAAGATTGCATCCGGCGCAAGTGATTACGACTACAACTGGACCGATATAGTTATGAAGAAAGCCCACTCCCACATGCACGGCATATCGCTCCACTACTACACCGTGACAGGATGGAACGGCTCCAAAGGCTCTGCTACAGTATTCACCCCCGAGGACTATTACTGGACCCTCGGAAAATGCCTTGAGATCGAGCCTGTGATCGAAAAGCACGCCGCGATCATGGACAAATACGACGAAAAGAAACGCATCGGACTTCTTGTAGACGAATGGGGCACATGGTGGGACGTTGAACCAGGCACCAATCCCGGACACCTGTACCAGCAGAACACCATGCGCGACGCGATGGTCGCAGCCCTGTCGCTCAACGTATTCCAGCGTCACACCGACCGTGTAAAGATGACCAATATAGCCCAGGTAGCCAACGTGCTTCAGTCCATGGTGCTCACACGTGGCGACAAAATGGTGCTTACACCCACCTATTATGTCTTCAAAATGTACATCCCTCATCAGGGTGCCACACCGATACCTCTGGATGTCACCACAGTACGCAAGGATGTCCGCGACGGACGGTCCGTCGACATGCTTCAGGCAACAGCCTCACGCAAGGACGGAAAGATCACCGTATCCCTCTCAAATGTCGACCTCGACAAAGAGATGGAAGTGACGATTGCTCTCGGCAACGAATCCAAGGCGAAGAACATCTCCGGAAATATCCTGACTGCCGGCTCGATTGACGACTACAATGACTTCGATAAGCCCGAAAAAGTAACCCTCAAGCCTTTCTCCAGGGCAAAAGCCGCCAAAGGCTCCATCAAAGTAAAACTCCCGGCAAAATCCATCGTCACACTCACATTTGAAATCTAAAGCCAAAATCTCAACGACCGCGTCATAATGCCCAATCATAAAGATCTGTCCCTGCTACAGCTATCTGTAGCAGGGACAGATTCTTCAAATACTACGTTGGGATGACACATCCCCATCCCATTAGTTTCTTGCAAATCCCTATAAAAGCAAGAGGCTGTGTCAAAATAGGCGCAGCCTCTTTTTTATAACCTGTTGAAAAACATAAAACAAAGCCCTGACTTTCACAAGCCGGGGCTTTGTCATGTCAGAAAGTTTTTGTAACTTAGTGACAAATAACAAATTAAATGCCCACAAAGTTACATACAAAATCTTACACTAACAACGACAGGCTGTTTTTTCTCAGGGCTGGCGCATGAGATTTAACTCAAATTCAGTCAAAAATTCACCTGATTAT